>Ga0209542_10005197_pt1 | contig 26203 bp, 29 predicted proteins | sample RifCSPhighO2_01_FD_184028 | JGI IMG/M metagenome (GOLD analysis project Ga0209542, IMG submission 184028) | Soil microbial communities from Rifle, Colorado - Rifle CSP2_plank highO2_0.1 (SPAdes) (version 2) | ecosystem: Environmental > Terrestrial > Deep subsurface > Rock core/Sediment ...
TGACGAATCAGTAATAGTTATCAAGAACGGTGTACTTATTAAGAGGTGGGAGTTAGCTGCCTCATTTGTTGTCCAAGCAATTTCAACTGAGCTGGGACTGACTTCCGCTATTCTAAGATTTGAAATAGCTGGCGGTACTTCATCTTGAACAAGCGAAGTAGGACTGGCAGATGGACTCTCGGTCGGAGTTGAAACCACAGAACCAGTTGGGCTTAAAGTTGGAGTTGGAGTCGATGTTGAGGTTTGACCTTGTCCGGACTCAAAAGTGCCTACTGTCTGACTTTGATTTCCCCACGAATCCTTTACTGTCAGAGTGTACTGATATTCAAAGTCTGGAAATACTGAGACTAAAATACTGCAAAGGGCTGTTCCCTGAACACAGAACCTATACTCGCCGATAAAATTAGTTGACTGGCCATAGCCTTGCCCGGAGATACCGTACTCAATTCGATAGTCTATTGGCTCGTTGGCGTTAAAATCAATTCTCATCTGCTCTGGAGAAATTACGGTCCAGCCAATATTTGATATTGAAGGAGCTGAAGATTCCACAGTTTCATAGAGAGCATACTTGAAACTGAACTCCTTTTCCTCGCCATTTACCTCCGCAGCTCCATTCAAGTAATCAGACAAATGGGGTTCATTATGACCAAGAAATTTTATCCTGTCAGAATAGTAAATCTGAAGCTCGGGCATGGTGCTTGATATTTTTAATCGATGTTTATTGCCAGCAACAACCGAAATCTGAGAATTTAGGTCAATGTGAGTTCTTTGACCTCCTGATATGGGATCGATGTGAGATATTGTCAAACCCTTAGTCGCTATCAATTGGCCATTACCATTCCATAGTTCAAAAGATGCCAACCCCGCACTACCAGAGTTATCAAACCATAGATCAAAACCACTCAAAAACTCATTGACCGGCAAGAATATTTCGTATACTGCCCCAGAAGTTGATACATTCAGAGATCTTGTCCTAAAGTAATCGGGATTAAATTCCAGATAATTTACTCCATGGCCAAGAGCTGAAAGAGGCAAAAGAAAAAATAAAAAAACAAGAATAATGAGAAATGGCCTGATCATCAACGTATAGATTACTTTATTATACCATAAAACCCCCTTCTGCCGTCCGTCAGTTGACAGAAAGAGAGGGGATTTTATATTTTAACTGACAACTTAGCTAGAGTTATCTTGCAACTTCTATAAGCTCACCAAGCTCAGCCTTTGGAGCACGAACATGTACTCTGCCATTAGCATCCTGCCAAATGTGATAGCCCGTTGAAGCAGCTGCCCCACCTGATGGATCAAAAGGAACCGATACGACGTAGGTTGGCGAAACACAATCTTCTAGATTGAGTGCTGTAGCACCAATATTTGTTGCAGTTGAAGGGATAGCAACAGTACCTGACGTACACGTTGAGTTCCAAAGTCCCTTATTGTCAACCATTCTCTGGGTAACAGAGTTGAGAATAGTATTGACGTTAGAAGAACGCTGACTGTTTCTGGCCTGAGCAAATTGCCTGGCTGGATTTAAAGCCACGATAACGACCGCTGCTAAAATCGCAATAATACCAATAACAACCAGGATTTCTATGAGCGTAAAGCCACTCTGTCTTTTATTCATTTTCATAGTTAAATTAAAAATTAACAGATTAAAAAAGTTTTTATCCGCCCAAGCGCTTTGGAGCAGATAATCGACCGTTCATTACCATTCTAACATCCTATACTAAAAATTATGAAATCAATTTATCCACACTGCTTCAGCTAAGGTTAAATGCCACTAGACGCTATTTAACCTCATTCCAGAATATCTGCTCGTAATAGTCAGAGGTTAGGGGAAAACTTGGCGGAGGCCCATACAACAAGTAGCTATCATATACAAGATTCCTGTTCTGATAGCCAGTGCCATCGGTATAAGCAAACCCATACCTCTGGTAGGAACCGATCATGCCATAGGAAGTAATAGTTGTCTTGACGTGATGGGGAGAACATCTGTTAGATCCGCCCCCTGGTGGACGATAATAATATCTTCCCACCCTGCCGTTCTGAGCAATAAGAGCGGCATCTATTTTTAGATCAGTATCACTCACCATCCCTATATTTATATTGTTTTGAGAAATCAGGCTAACTACATCCTCACCATTATAATTTGTATATAATAAGTCGGCGGTTATAGTGATACTGCTCCTGGTAGATGGATTATCAGGAAACCTGCCCGAAGCCACTGTCACTCTAGTGGTATTGACGGCTCCCCTAACCCAGACATTATCTTCGGTAAATATTAGTCCATTGGCCGGTATTGGGTAGTTACCTATGAGTGTTTCTGTCTGAATACTCCAGGTTCCCCATCCGCTTTGGCTTAGGTAGTTAGTACATCCGCTAGGAGAAGCAACTAAAGAGTTGACCCTATGAACATCAAAGGTATCATTGTTCTTTAAAACTATATCGTATCCATCATCATTAGAAGGACCAAAATAACGACCACTAACCTGAGCATCGTCTTTTATCTGAGCCAAAGATTGGGTAACTCCGCTGAAATCAACTGCCGGAATAGAAAGCTGACGACCAGCCATGAAGATATCTGGACGAACTGGTGGTAATGGGACAGGAGTAGATGTAGGTAGTGGATCTGTGGGAGAAATATGAGTGTGGATGCCAAACTCATTGCCTCCCGAATGATCCGGGTCATCATAGCTTCCGACAGCACTGGTAACGATGTTGTGGGCCAAGCCATCAAATCTTATTCCACCGTTTGAATGAATCTGACCAAAAACTTCAGTACCCGAACCGAATCTCACGTTATCATTTAAGACAACCGCATACTTAGCAAAAGACGGCTTAGCCATTTTTACTTCGATAGTTTTTTCCAGCCCAGATATTCCATCTACCGTACCGGTTGATCTTATTGTGGCTACCGTTGAACCAATCGGAGGCGGAGTTATCTCCAGTCTAAATTTTCCTATAAGATTTCCTGATTTATCGTAAAAATCGTGGGCGTAGGGTCCAGGCTGGCCAGTGCCGTCTTGAAAATCAGTTGCGGCGTGAGCAAGATGCCAGCGATAATATTCAATGCCTGCTTCAGCAATTCTAAAAGCTAAATCCCTGTGGATGCTTCGGTGAGCTGATCTTAAACTCAGATCAACCCAGATAATCAATCCTGAAAGTATTATTACGGCAATGAAGCCAAACAACAAAACAGCAATGGTAAGTTGACCCCTCTGGAATTTGGTTTTATCTCTTTTATTTGGCATTGTGAAGATTTCTTATCAGCATCGTCGCCGAATAGTCAACGCGCCCCCTCAAATCATGAGGAGTCTTGTCGGCGGTAACTGTGGCTTTAATCAACCTAACTTTATTGACATTAATCGGATGCGGCATGGCAGGCTGACTGCCGGTATAATCTTGCTCATAGTAAACAAACAGTGACTGGCTAGCTGTGGGAGGTAGCACCACGTTACCAACAACATCTTTTGATATTTCATTGGCTATAATATAGACGGCCGGATTCCCACTCGGCTCTATAATTCCCCTCTTCAGGCTACTTCCCAGAACAAAGTATCTGACTCTTTCAAAAACACTGTCCCCATCAACATCACTATAGAAAGCAAAGGATTTTGATGAAGCCAACTCAATTGGATAACTGCCGTTAGCCGATGGCCCCATCGCCCTAACCTCGATCGCCATGTTAGTCAAGGTAAGGTTTATCTCCTGCTGAGTTATAAAGGTGTCTCCCAAAAAAAGCTGGAAACTAAATATGTCGAAACTAAAAATACTGATGACAGTAACAATTCCAAACAAAATCCCCATTGCAACTAGGACCTCTATTAGAGTAAACCCTACTAGTTTGTATTTATAATAACTCATAGCCTAGGGTATTAGTGTTGCCCTATATTCCTGCCAAGAACTTCCAATCGTCACTTGAGTATTGAAGTTTTGATATCCATTTTTTTGTACTGAAAGAGTATAGTTTCCACTCGTAAGACCCGAAAAATAAGCCTGGCCATCAAGTCCGCAGGCTGAATTAAATTCCAAAACAAGATCATCTATTTTGGGAGTGTAGCTGTCATTTGGGGTTTGCATAAAAACTTTATATCTAAGATATCGATTACCGCTATGACTGCTATGCAATGTAGTAATATTACCTTCATAGTAGGTATTAGCCGTCCCATCTGATCCGATAAAATTCCAAGTACTACTATCATTATTAGTCGCAATTTTTAACTTGGGAGTAAAATCACTATAAGTTTTAACATTGGTAATCGTAGCTCCAAGACTGTATAGAGAAGTATCGACCAACAATGGATAGGTAGGAGCAACAGTACTTGTATAGAATAAACTGCCATTTTTATAGTATTTGACGGTACCCGATTCGACTGCCACTCTAAAAACATCCCCAGCCATATAGGTGCCAAATTCATCACCGACACCAGGGCCCGCTATGCGACTACCATTTTCATAGACAAACACATATCCCCCACCATCCAGATGGATAGCAAAATCAATAGTGTTGTAGTGTTGACTAGTGTCACTATTACTCAAGCCAATCATTTTATATGTATTGTTTTCATTGGTTGAGAATTCCGTATAGCCATCTCCTCCGGAAGAGAAACTTTGGACCGAAGATGCACCCGCATTGCCCCATCCTGCTCCCACGTTTTTAGTTATATTGTTGTTGGATGCTGTAACTCCGACGACATTATTCCAAATAACATTAATTGGACCTATTAGCGGCGAAGTGCCACCAGTTTCAGTATTTATTTTCAAGAAATAAAGATTTATATTTGGAGTTCCGAAATCGATAGTTGAGGACACTAATTCCTCGCTTGAAGTGGCATATTTGCCATCGGCAAATTTAACTGTAATCTGACCCCCCGGATTATCCGTCTCTAAATTAGGTGTTTTGGATGTTGTATTTAATGAATTAGCCCAATTAGTATGGGTCGCGTCTCTGTGACCGCTCGACTTTATTTGATCAAATCCGCTTTTGGACAACTGAACCGTAGCATCATTAATCGCCTGCCCACCTTGATCCTGGATATTAACAAGTATCGCATTAGGATTTTTAGGCTCAACGACCCAGGTAATATATTTTTGCTCGTCGGGATTAAGACTTATATTAGAAGATGAATTAGTGCCTCCAATATCGTAATTTAAATCGTTACTGGTTAAATTATAAGTATCCCACTCTAAATTATTGATCAGTTTATTTCCATCAGAGCCAGTGGCGCCGGAAAGTGAATTCTTAATAACGTTGGGGTCAGTTCCAATTAACTTGCTTCCTACCAGAGAGTATCCGACAGTAGGCACCCCTTTGCACATTTGATCGGTAGTCTTTAGGTTAACAATACTCGCTTTATCTATGGCAAAACTAATTTTAGTTACTTGTTGCTTAGCCACGGTGGCATGGGGTTTTAAAGGATTTGGATTGCTAGGATCACCGGGCTTATAAGTTCTCTCAGTCGAGTAACCCGACTTTATGACTGTGATCTGGTAGCCAAGAGAACTGGTAGCTATGTCAACCAGTTGAAGCTGACCATTATTATTGGTGACATCATTTATAACTATGGCTGGACTAATTGAGTTGTTAATAACCGCCACACTAGCTTGTGTTATAGGCTGACCGGAGGCATCAATCGCATTTATAAAAAGGTTTCCGTTAATCGAAGAGTTCTCAAGATTGGCCGGAGCTACGATGGTCGTAGTCTTAATTGGAATAAATCGAGAACAGTTGGAACACACAAGCTCCAATTCGACTAACTTATAATCAGCCGGAGCCATATCATTAGGAACTCCGCCCAAAACCCCATCAAATGGATCATCAATATTTCTTACCGTAGTCTTAATAATAAAATTAAATCCAGAAAAATTGATGTTTTTTTCCGGAGAGATAATCCCGGATGGTGAACCGCCCTGAACACCTATATCATGAAACTTTAAATTTCTTGTGACCTCTAGTTCATTTGCCATTACGGTTAGAGCTGTCGCATTCAGCTGAGAGGCAATGGTAATATCGAGAACATTTGAATAGGCCGAATAGACACCCACTGAGACGATAGCAAAAATACCGATAGCAACGACGGCTTCGATTAGAGTAAAACCTTTGTAGTTACTGAATCTATAAGACACAGGTAGTAGATTATAAAAGATAAGAGCCGCCTAGTTCACGTTCCCAGCGTCTGAGTTATCTTGTAGATCGGGGTAATTATAGCTAAAGCCACAAACGCGACAATAATACCCATAGTCAGAAGCAGTATCGGTTCCAAGATATTCGACAGCGATTTAGTCGACTCATCCAGCTCAGACTCGTAAAAATCGGCCAGAAACAATATTGATTCGTCTAATTTTCCAGTATTCTCGCCGACTGAAATCATCTGAGAAAAGATGGGGGGGAACAATTTGTTATTTTCCACAAAGTACTTAGACATCGGGTCCCCCTTCCGAACCCCTTCAGCTACCTTCAAGATCTCCTGTCTATATACGAGATTGGAGAGAGTATTGGCTGTAATCTCAAGAGCTTCGACGATTTTTATACCCGCCCTTAGAAGCAAGCCGATAGTTCTCGAGAAGCTGATTATATTTACCGAGAGAACCATGCCCCCGACTGCCGGCAACAAAATTATAAACTTATGCCAAGCGAGTCTGACTCTTGTTACTTTGAGAATCAGCCAAAATCCTAATAAAAGTCCGGCCATGCTAAGCCCAACCGCATAACCATATTTTATAAGAAACTCTGATATGGCTATGAAGACGCGAGTAATAAACGGCAACTCAACATTAATGCTGGTCAAAACCGGAAGAATTTTAGGAAAAATTACAAAAATCATTATCGAAGTGATGCCAACCGTGGCCATAAAAATAACCATCGGATAAGCCATCGCTCCCTTTATTTTTTTCTGGAGCTCGTCTCTCTTTCTTAATTCATCGGCTAGATATTTCAAATTCTCACTTAAAGTACCTGAAGTCTCGCCTACTCTTACTAGATTTATAAAAAAATCTCCGAAAATGTTTCGGTACCTTTCAAGGCCTACCGAGAGAAAACGTCCGTTTTTAATATCAAAAATTAGCTGATCAATTATTTTAATGAAAACTCTTGATTCAGTCTGTTTCTTCAGAATCTCAAGACTCTGAAGAATCTGAATTCCGGAGCGAATCATTATTTCAAGGTTTCTTGCAAAAAGCATTTTATCCTTGGTAGAAAGTCTAAAAAATAAATTGTCGATTCTAAAATTCATTATTCGTTAACAACTCTCAATATTTCCTCGATTGTTGTAAAACCAGCAAGTGCCTTTCGGAAACCGTCCTCAAGGATAGTAGTCATTCCGTTTTTAATAGCAATTTTCTTAATCTCACCGGCGTCGGCTCTCCTAATTATGGCCTCTCTTATGAAGTCATTGACCTCCAGAATTTCATAAATGCCCATCCGGTTAAAAAAGCCGCTATTGCCACACTCTAGGCAACCTTTGCCATAATAGAACTCCCTGTGATTATCTAGAATCTCCAACGGTAAGTATTCTTTTAAGCTTTCGAATTCGGCATCAGTAATCTTCTTTTCTACCTTACATTGCTGACAGATCATACGAATCAGTCTTTGGCCAATGGCAATGTTGACCGTAGAAGCGACTAGGAACGGTTCGACTCCCATGTCAAGAAGTCTAGGAAGTGTGGTGGCAGAATCGTTGGTATGGATAGTCGAGAGTAATTTGTGGCCGGTAAGTGCCGCATTTACCGCTATCGATGCAGTCTCTTGATCTCTTATCTCTCCGACCATGACTATATTAGGATCCTGTCTTAGAATCGATCTAAGCCCGGCTGCAAATGTAAGACCGGTTCTTTGATTAACCTGGATCTGGTCAACTCCCTCTAGGGAGTACTCGATTGGATCTTCGATGGTTATAACCGATACTTCCCTGGTATTAATTTCTTTTAATATGGTGTAGAGGGTCGTTGTTTTTCCGGAGCCAGTCGGTCCGGTGGCTAAGATCATCCCGTATGGCTTCCTGGTTGCTCTTCTTATTTTACCTCTGTCGGCCTCGGTAAGAGCCAGATCATCAAGCTTTGATATTTGAGTTTGCTCAGCCAGTAACCTTAATACGGAATTCTCGCCATAGTAAGTCGGTACTATCGAGACCCTTACATCAAATTGCCTAGAAGGACTGGCGATTGAAATCCTAAATCGACCATCTTGTGCTGCCTGATGTTCGTCGGTTCTGATTCCACCAAGGACCTTGATTCTAGTTATAATCCCCGAGTGAATACCTTTCGGAAACGAGAAAACATCGTGAAGAATCCCATCAATTCTCAGACGAGCTACTATTTTCTCCTCCATAGGCTCAAGGTGTATATCAGAGGCACGAGCCAGAAATGAGTATTCCATAAGACTATCCATAAGATTGATTATCGAGATCTCCCCCTCGGGGAGCGTGAGCATCTTATCTATCTTATCTTTAATTCTTCTTGGAACCTCAAGAGCCATCTCAGATCTGGTCGGTAGTATGGGCTTGATAACTCCCTTCATACTCTCTTTTGATATCTCGATTTTAGGAACTTTAGTTATTTTCTCTATCGGTATCTCTCTGGTCTTGCTGTTAAGAACCTCCTCTATCTTGGTAACTATCTCTTCGGTGTTAACTAAGGCCTTTATCAGATAGAAGTTGGCTCCAAGTTTTAAGCTCTCCTCTATCATTTTAGGATCAGTAAGATTGAAGAGTGCAACTACTGGCAACACCATCTTATCATAAGAACTTCTTATTCTCTTTAATAAATCCAAACCCGCAATTTCTCCAGCAAGTGGAATGTCCAGTAGAATCAAGAGTGGGACTTTTTTTTCTATCGCTTCTAGGGCTTTTTTTCCATCATAGACACTCACCACCTCATAGCCAGCGTTGGATACCTTCTCGGCCAAGAGTTCAGCCATAAATATGTTGTCCTCGACAATAAGAATTGTGCCTAAGTTTTTAGATCTTGTCTTTATCGTCGCCATTATTTACATATTTAAAAAAGAGAATTATTATCGACAATTAAAAGTCAGATGTCTGGAATCCCTTATACATAATGATAGCATACCCTATCGAGACATAGAATCTTGGATTTGTGGGCAAATTTTCACTGTGCTACAATCGTGCTATAATAAACACTATGGATCAAAAAGAAATAAATAAAGTATACGTAAAAGACATAATGACCAGAGAAGTAGTATCGGTTCATCCAGACACTACTCTTCTCGACACCGCTAAGCTGATAGCAGAGCATAACTTTGACGGAGTGCCTGTCGTTGATAATAACAATAAGCTTGTTGGACTAGTCACGGAATACGACTTAATCAACAAAACATCAGCAGTTCACCTACCGACTCTTCAAGTAGTTTTAAGAAATCTTCCTCAGTTCAAAAAAGAAGAAGCCCACTTCCAGGAAGAGATTTTATCACTAAAAGTATCCGATATAATGAACAAAGAACCCCTTACCTTGACTGAAGATATTACCTATGATGAAGTCATAAAAATCTTCCGGGAACATCACAGAGTGAACCCGATTCCCATAGTTGACAAAGATCATAGAGTTATCGGCGTAGTAAGTCGGTTTGATGTTCTCCGTCCATTCCATGTTCTGCATGGAGTAATGAAATACTTCTAGAAATTAATGGAAAAATCACTAAGAGTAAACAATCAAATAAGAATTTCCGAAGTCCAGGTAATCGACGATCGGGGCAATCAACTCGGCATAATGCCAACTTTTCAAGCCCTTCAGCTTGCCAAGGAAAAGAGCCTAGATCTAGTAGAAGTCAGTCCTCAATCGCACCCTCCTATTGCCAAAATGATGGATTATGGTAAATATATGTATCGTAGAGAGAAGCAGGAAAAGGTTTCAGTCAAACAAAAAGATCAAAGCATGAAGACGGTCAGAGTAGGTTTCAAGACTGGAGAGCATGACTTAAAATTTAAAGCTGAACAGATTGATGAATTCCTCAAAGATGGGCGTCCAGTTAAAATAGAACTGACGCTAAGGGGTAGAGAGAAAGCGTTAGCACATATCGGTAAGACAAAACTTGATACTTTTTTAAAGGTTATCAGTGAACCGTTTTTAATCCAAAACCCGATAGGAAGATCCCCTTTTGGTTGGATAATAATAATAAAGAAGGAGAAGCAAATCAAAAATCATGAGAACAAATAAATCGTTAAGAAAAAGAATAAAAATTACTGGAAGTGGTAAAATAATGAAGCGTCCGCCTGGCCAGAATCATTTCAATGCCAAGGATAGCGGAACAAAAGGCCAGCGTAAGCACGGCACTCTTGAAGCGCCAAATGAGTTAACCAACCTAGTAAAAGCTTTGATTTCAAACTAAAATGACCCGCGTTAAAAGAGGTACAACAGCTAACGCCAGAAGGAAAAGATTGTTGAAACATACAAAGGGGTTTTTGTGGTCAAGAAAGTCCAAATTCCGAGCCGCCAAAGAAGCAACCCTCCACGCCTGGTCGTTTCAATTCGCTGATAGAAAAAAGAAAAAGAGAGATTTCAGAAGACTATGGCAGTTAAAGATAAATGCTGCCGCCAGAGAAAATGGCTTATCATACAGTAAACTGATCAACAAACTTCATAAAGCTAACATAGAGCTCGATCGTAAAATCCTCTCCGATCTGGCTCATAACAATCCGGAAATATTCAAAAAAATCATCTCTAGTTTATAAAACAAGCTAGAGGGCGAATCGGGAACAGGGTCTAACTCGGCTCTTTTCTCTATAGTATCGAGCTAAAATTCATCAATATCGCCATCTATAACCTCTGTAAAATGTTGTCTTTGTTCTTTGAGATACTGATCAATTTCAAAATCTAACCTTTCCGATTTAGCAACAGAAAGCTCTGTCTCATGTAAATCAAATCCTTCCATGATCTTGTACTAACTTGTTTAGAATCATTAAACAAGGTTGTAAAAGGTTAACACTGCGGTGTGTAATGAACGACATTAGAACCTATCTTATCAGAAATATTGGAATATAAAAACGATGAAGCCCACGACTACCTAGTGGGTTCATCGTGGGCGTTAGTTAACTGAATGTCCCTGCCTCAACTCGGCGATTAACTTCAAAAGCACAAGCATCACGTAGAGCTTCAAGCTCCACAGGATTACCGTCTTCATCAATCAGCAACTCCTCAAACGCTTTTGCATAAGCAATATTCTTTTTGGGAACCATTCTGTTTAGCTGTATGGTAGCATTCAAAGCTGCCAACTTCAAGTTGTCGAATCCTTCGAGTGAAAGTACGAATAGTGCTGCAACCGCTGGATTGTCGACCATAGCCAATCTTCTCCATTCTCCTGAATTCAGGGAATGATTAACTATACTATATTTATATTTATTTGTCAATTTAAGAGTGGTGGCAGGGCCAATAGATCTTGATGGTGAGCTTGCCGAACCAGAACATTGGAAAACTTTGTTAACCAGTATTTACTTTTACTTTATAAGAAATCCAGTAGACAATATACCTATTTTTGAATATGAGCTATACACTGAGTGCGATATAGACGTATTTGTAGGTTATATTAAACCTATTAACTCTTACTCGATTGGGAACCATACCAATCAATATTTCTAGTTAGGTACATTACTACCACTAACATGGTAAATAGGAATAATGATCCAAATAATAAAGCATGGTCTTCCGTACTTAGATTGAAATATAGATATCCGTAGAGTAATTCTAGAGCACCGAAAACAATTATCGTTCTTTTCATACTCCCCAAAATCTTATAACAATAAGACGAAATAAGAACAGCTATCATTAACATGGAAATTAAATAAGCCAATCCAAATCCGATATATTCAGACAGGGACAAGAGCAGGAGATAAAACATCGCCAAGGCTACACCAACTAGGAGATATTGAACGGGATGAATTCGAAGTTTGGAAAGTAGTTCAAAAAGTGCAAAGACTATAAAAGTCGTAGTGATAAAAAGAATCGCATACTTTATACTTCGTGTAACTTGAGTATACAAATCAACTCCCCCCAAAAGGTCCACTCCGAAAGCAGATTTATTCAGCTCTTCTATTCTATTAACATTACTACTCCATACCTGAGGATAGGTCCTACCCAAAGAAGAAATTCTCCAAATAGCACTAAAACCGTCAGAATTAATATCTCGCTCAACGGGCAAATAACTGCCCGTAAATTTTGGATTATCCCAGAGTGAGCTTATTTTTACTTCAGTTTCTCTTCCTAATGGTAAGAATTTAATACCCTCGCTCCCATTTAAAATAACCTCAAAAGAAAAAGTATGATTATTTCCTTGAGGACTCGGAATTTGAGTATTGAGTCCTGAAGAAGGAATTATAGGATTATCTCCGGCACCTGGCTTAAGAGCAATTTTATTCTTATCCCACCCTAGATCAACTTGCTTCCCTATTCCTCGAGTATCTGTTACTCCTAGAGAAAATATGGTCTGCCCCGAATCGGCTTCCGCTATATCTTTAACAGAAAACGAACCGCTACCCGATAGCTTGGTAGTATAAACAACCGATCTGAATATACCCCTAGATCTTATCTCGGGTTCTAGCCTTACCTGGTAGTTAAGGCTATCTGGTAATACATATACAACAGCCCCACTCTGTTCACGAATTGCCAGTACTGGTCCGCTTATAACCTGAGATTCTCCCCAGGTCTTAGCAATCTCCTGCTGGACCTCCTCAAACCGGCTTTCTCTTTCATAAACTAACCCCATGACTAAGAAACTTGCTATTAGACAAAGACCGCCAATAAAGGCTACTCCGAATAACTTTCCGGTTGTTCTATAGTTTGGCATAATGTTCTTTTTGAGAGGTAATATTATAACTAGGTCTTAATTATAACGCAAAACCTATAAGAATCCCTCATGGCAGGGCGAATCGAGAACACTGGAAAACTTTGTTGGGTCAAATTTATAGAGGAGAAAAGGGGTCAGGTCCCTTTTATTTAACCATTTTGCAGAGGCTAAGGGATGCGTTCAGAACTATAAATTAGGCTATTATTAAGCGAGATTTACAGCCGATCGCATCACTTGGGTTTAATTAAACTTTATATTTCTCCTTTAAAATTTTGGTATATTCTTCTAATGACTCCATTCCCAACTCTGCTCTCCTCTCATTAACTCTTTCGGGTTCTTCAATGGGTCTAGGTCCATAACTTTCACCATCTCCACCAAATTGCGTTCCATAAAGTTGAGGTCGGCCTTCATTAACCCTCACTCTGTCTTCCAGATATGCGACATTCCTCTTACTCACTTCGCCCGATTGAGCTCTCATTAGTTCCAGACATTTCTTCTGAAATTTAACATCGTGGTCAGCGTGCTGAACTAAAAGCCAAGCCATATTGGATACCTCAACACCAACCTTAGCTATAGTGGGCCAGCCAATTTGATTTACAATCTCTTTCATTCTTTCTGTATGCTTTAAATCTAAACTATCATCTTCTTCGTCTTCTATTACCCCGTCATTCTCTAGGGCCCTCTTTCTCATTTCTTGATCTTTATCAAACATATCTTTTATCTCTTGGATAAAGGATGAATATTCTATTTCAGATATTTGTTCGTTCATTGTTTTATAGAATAAAACTGAATATACTCTATGTGGAGATAAAAAGGTGTCAGGTACTGTTTTTAGGACGCCCTGGATTTCTAAGGGTCATTTCTAGACCAAACTTTTTAACAACTTGATTTGTCCAAGATTCATTCCCAAGTGGCCTATTTTTATTAACAGATTCCCTGATTAATTCTAACTCTTTATTATTTTGAAGCATATTAATAGACAGTATATAATCTTTCGGTATTTCTATCGGCCAAATAGATAGCAGTCTCTTTTGTTCGACATCTCCATGTTCCCTTCTCCAGAGAGAAGACCATCTCCAATCTTCTGCTTTTTCTGCTAGATTGGCCCTAAAGGCATTGCTCTCAATATATTTGCAAGTGGTTAATAAGTACTGGTCATTTTGAATTAAAAAGGATTTATATCTTCCTTGATAAAGGTGACCGTGGCCGATGGAGTTGTAATGGGCGTGCCATCTTTGAGTATGGGTTAGGGTTATCCATTGCATAAATAAATTAAGATCGCCATCTTTTCTAGGATACAGAATTAAATGCCAATGGTTTGGCATAAGAGAATAGGCCAAAATTCGCATCGAGTATTTATCCTTAGCTTCAGCTAGTATCTTTTCGAAGGCTTCAAAATCTTTTTCTTTTTTGAAAATAGGCATGCGAGCGTTAGCTCGATTTAAAACGTGATAGAATTGATTTCCTATGTCTACTCTAAGTGCTCTACTCATACAGAACTGATAGCATATTTATAGATCCTAGTAAAACAGTACCTGACCCCTTTTTCTGGGATTCGATTGCATCTTTATTTTTATCTTTTAGCTATAGATCTCTAATCCTATAAATTCACACCCAGTATTTTAAGTTCCTCTATCAAGTTATTATTACCAGAATAAGTTATACCGTGAAGGCCCAATTCTTTTGCAGCATTTACATATTCCGCTTTGTCATCAATAAATATGGTTTCGGCAGGCTGAGATTTCATTTCATTTAAGGCCAGTAAATAAAATTGCTTGTCGGGCTTTTTAAGGCCTACTTTGAACGATAGGAACAAAGAATCAAAATGATCATAAATCTTTAACTCTACATCGGTGAAGTATCTTGATTCAGTAAGATCTGACAAAATACCCAGACGATAGTTCTTTCTCAATTTATCTATGATCCCTAAGAGTTCTGTATTTAGTTTAGTAGTTTTTAAAGCTTCTTGTGTCCAGATAGCAATTAGATCGTTGGTTAAATCACTTTTATTTACTTCATTGAGAAAATCCCGCATCGTCAATTTCCCAATTAGCATATCGTTTATGTTCTTATAATGGTAATCGACCACAATTTGAGGGTCTATTCCAATACGATTTGCAAAATTTCGATAGAGAGATTCAAAATCAGGCATGTCAGCTTGATTGGTAATAACACCACCGACGTCAAACAAAATAGTTTTTATCATATTGCAGGGTGCAATGGACGATGTTAGAACCTGTTTAATGGGCTTAACTGGGTATTCTCCGTTCGCCATCGTTAGAAGTTGGTAAACCTATTCTTACAATTTATATACTGTTTTATCCTTAAAACCTTCGGCAGATGTCATATCTTGAGCTACAGATAACACAATCTCTTTTATGGTAGCTTCGCAACGGACATCTTCGCCCATATCTAATTTGGCTTGTTCCAATTTTTCACCCTCTAAGTCTTCGGTAATGGTGATGTGTGGCTTAAAATCTTCTTCCCAGTTTTTGGACTCTGGCTTAACGAAATTATTATAACTCCGTAAGGCTGCTACAATCTTATCCTGCAATATGCCTATTTCTCCTATCTTTGTAGCCACAATCATTATTGGGGTATCTATGATAACTTTATCAAAAACTATATCTATTTTATGTTTTGGAAGCTCCAACCCACTAAAAATACCTGATAATATATCTTTTACATTCACTATCTCGGCTTCTTGAATATATGTCGGCTGCTTTAGGGTTACGTGATAAGTATAAGGATAGTTGTATTTGTTTCTAAAACCATTCAGCCAATCTGGTTTTTTAATGAAATTCAATCTTGAGTAAACCGCAAATATTTTCATAATGTGTTCTAACGTCTCTTAGCCATCACTTCAAAAACTCGCATAAAGATTGGCTTTCCAAAAGTGCACATTCGCACTACTGCGCTCAGTACTCATTTGCCTTCGCAAATTCGCAGCGCCACGGGGAGTCGGACCCCGCTTCCTTGCTTGAAAAGCAAGTGTCCTAACCGATAGACGATGGCGCCATGATCTTAAAATTTTAGCATTTTTCCGAGAGAAATCAACGAATTCCAAATTCTATGAACTCATTCAAGATTTTTATAATTTCTCCTTTAATTTTAGGGTCGCTCTCGGCAACTTTAACAGCTATTCTATACAAACCATCCCGAGGAACTTCTAGCCACTTATTATTTCTGGCTAAAAATAGAATTAGAGTCATTACAGCAATCCTTTTATTCCCATTCCCAAAGGGATGGTTTTTAATCATCAAGTAAAATAGTATCGCTGCTTTGCCGCTAAGTTTTCTATACAGAGGCTTCTTGCTGAAAGTTTGAAATGGAGTCTCTAAATAACTTTCGAGAATATTAGGGAAACGAGAACCGAAATCTGGTATTGGCTCATTCCAAGTCATCAATTCTTTTGCAAGACAAAAGGCAGTATACTACACTTCGATAATTGTAATTTTCTTTATTACCCTCATTCTTTTCCAAGTTTTTTGAATACCTCTCCATATTCTTTGACTCCTCTTTTAACTATTGCATCGATTTCATTTTTGTTCTTTTCTCCAATAACAAGACCGAGTGTTTTTAATACTTCCTCTTTTGGAATAATATAATTTCTGCCTATTTTTTCAGCTTTGATTTCTCCATTTTTAATTTTCTTAAAAACAGCTACTCGGCTTATCTTTAAGATTTTAGCTACCTCTGATGTAGACAATAAGTTATTCATATTCACAGGTTAACATATGTTAACCTGTGAATCAAGGCTTGAGTTACCTAGAAAAATCCAAAGCTTCTGATATACTAGTCTCCTATGCAAATACTTGGCATTGAAACATCCTGTGACGAGACGGCTATTGCAGTTTTGGAAATCAAGAACAATCGGGTCAAAGTTTTAACAAATACAATCTCCTCTCAAATCAAGCTTCACGCTAAGTATGGCGGAGTAGTGCCAAATCTCGCTGCTCGAGAACATGTTAAAAATATAGGACATGTTTTTAAATTTGCCTTGAAAGAGTCCAGAACTAAAATTGATAACATCGACCTAATTACTGTCACTAGAGGTCCCGGACTTGGACCAGCTCTTCTTGTAGGCATTGCCTTTGCCAGAACACTGGCCTGGAAATATGAAAAGTCGCTCATTGGCGTGAATCATCTCGAAGGACATATCTATAGCAATTGGCTACCGCCAATCAAGAAGATAAAAACCCTTCGTAGCTTTAGCCGAGTAGGGCCGATACTAAACCTGATTGTTTCCGGCGGACACACGGAATTAGTACTGATGAAGGGCTACGGAAAATATCAAATAATTGGAGAGACTTTGGATGACGCCATCGGCGAGGCGTTTGATAAGGTTGCTCGCTTGCTAGGATTTAGCTATCCAGGCGGACCGATTATATCTAGACTAGCTGAAAAAGGAGATCCCAACAGCTATCCCCTGCCCAGTCCGATGATTAAATCAAAAGACTACAATTTCAGCTATTCTGGTCTAAAAACTGCAGTCCTGTATTTAATTAGAGAGCTGACTAAAGATAGTCCTTTAAATTCATCCCGCTTGCTAGGCGAAGCTCGCTCAAAAGGAGCGGTAAGACGAATTTCTGCGCAGCAGAAATTTGATATCGCCGCATCTTTCCAAAAAGCTGCCCTTGAAGTAATTATCAAAAAAACGATAAAAGCCGCCCAAGAATACAAAGTTAAATCAATATTTTTATCAGGAGGAGTATCGGCAAATAAATATCTTAGAGAAAAACTTGAACAAGAAGCGGTATCTAATAATATCGGCTACTCGCAACCAGAAATGGAGTATACCGGCGATAACGCAGCGATGATTGCAATAGGAGGTTATTTAAATTACAAAAACCCTCCCCCACATAAAGCTTCCGCCTTCGCTCAAACTTCGGTGGACAAGTCGAGGGGCACAATAAAAAACTCTTGGGAGTCGGTCGAAATGGACGCAAATCTAGGATTTTAATAGAATGGGTTAATGGAGCTGTCAAAAACCTACAACCCGAAAGAGACCGAGGAGAGAATATATAAGCTCTGGGAGGGGTCGGGTTATTTTAATCCGGATAATTTGCCAAAAAGACATGAGAAGCCTTTTTCCATTGTCCTTCCGCCACCAAATGTAACTGCTGCCCTGCACATGGGTTCTGCCCTCATGTTGGTTATTCAAGATATTATGATCCGCTTTGAACGGATGCGTGGCAAAAAAACACTTTGGCTTCCCGGAACAGATCATGCCTCTATCGCTACAGAAGAAAAATTTCTTAAAGACACCAAAATATCAAAAAGGGATTATGCAAATAAACGACAGGAATTTATTGATCTTGTCACTAAATTTGCCCTAAAAAATCAAAAAACAATCCTTGAGCAAATGAAGGCGATGGGTTCATCTCTTGACTGGTCCCGCCTAAAATTCACCTTGGATCCTGATAGTATTGACGCCGTCCACGAAGGATTTATAAGAATGCATGACATGGGTGTTATCTATATGGGTAGTAGTAAGGTTATAAACTGGGACCCCAAAGGCCAAACTGTTGTTTCGGATGATGAAATAGAATATGAACCCGGCAAAGCTGCTCTATACACATTCCGCTATTCTAAAGACTTTCCCATTCCAATCTCCACCACTCGCCCAGAAACAAAAGTCGGAGATACCGCCGTTGCCGTTCATCCAGACGACGAAAGATACAAAAAATACATCAATAAAACATTTGATGTGAATTTTGCTGGAGTTAATTTATCTATAAAAATCGTCGGCGACCCTTTTGTTGACCCTTCGTTCGGAACCGGAGCTTTGGGGGTAACACCTGCCCATAGCACTGTTGATTCTGAAATTGCCAGCCGTCATAACTTGCCAAGCCGACAAGTCATAAATGAATATGCTCGCATGAACAAAGACGCTGGACAACTCCTTGAAGACAAAAAAACAACTGAGGCCAGGGAAATTCTGGTTGATTATTTAAGAAAGCAGGGCCTTATTGAAAAAGAGGAAATTATTGATCAAAATATCCCCAAAGCTCAGCGCTCAGGCGGAATTATAGAACCGCTCCCAAAAAGACACCAGTTTTTTGTTAATATAAATAAACCAATAAAAGAACGGGGCAACAAAACTATTAGGGAACTCCTGAAAGAGGTTATTGAGACTGGAAAAATTAAAATACTGCCAGAAAGATTTGAAAGAATTTATTTGAATTGGGTTGAGAATCTGAGAGACTGGAGCATATCGAGACAAATTTGGTATGGCATTAGACCTCCTGTTTGGTATAACCCCCCTGCTCCCATCGATAGCAATGAGTTGGATTACAAAGTTAGTAAAACAAAGCCGGCTGGAGATGGCTGGGAACAATTTAATGACACTTTGGACACTTGGTTTTCATCTGGTCTTTGGACATTCAGTACTCTTGGATGGCCAAAAGAAACCCAGGATTTAAAAACATATCACCCAACTGACGTCCTTGAAACTGCTTATGATATTATATTCTTCTGGGTTGCACGCATGATACTGATGAGCCAGGTTCTTATTGGCGATATACCCTTTAGAACTGTCTATCTCCACGGATTGGTTCGAGACGAAAAAGGCCGAAAGATATCTAAATCTTTAGGCAACAATATTGATCCTGTTGATATGATAAACGAATATGGAGCTGACGCTGTTAGAATGGCAATGATAATCGGAACAAGTGTCGGTAATGACAGTAAGGTTTCCCCCGATAAATTTAAAGCTTACAAGCATTTCGCCAATAAACTTTGGAACATTGCGCGTTTTGCTCTGATAAATATCCCGGATAAAATTGATCTGGAAATTAGGTTTACACCAGATGACCAAAAAATAATAAACGACTTAGGAGAATTGGCAAAAGATATAACCCAAGACATGGAAAACTTCAGATTTTATCTCGCAGCCGAGAAAATCTATCACTATGTCTGGCATACTTTCGCAGATAAAATAATTGAGGAGAGCAAGGCCAATTTGGCCAGTCAGGATAAGACAACCAGCAGTTCCTCCAAGAAAATGCTGCTAGAAACGCTGATAATTTGCCTCAAACTCCTCCATCCTTTCATGCCCTTTATTACGGAAGAGATATACTCAAAATTACCAATAAAAGACAAGAATTTACTGCTTGTGGAGAGATGGCCTAGTGACTAATGCTATAATGTAAGTAATGTCATTTTTCGCCCAGAGTGCTCTTCTAGTCCTTCTTGGCTTTTTACCCAGCCTGATCTGGCTTAATTTCTATTTCAGGGAAGATTGCCATCCCGAACCCAAACATCTTCTTACCAAGGTTTTTCTGATGGGCATTATCATATCTCCCTTGGCCATCTTGTTCCAACTGCTATTAGTAAAGTGTGACGCCATAGCCAGCCTTCAAAAACTATGTTTCCCGATTGGATTTCTGACTCCATCTAGTCCAGAGTTCTTCTTATGGTCCTCTTTTGTCGAAGAGCTTATAAAATTTTATGCTATCCGGCTTATAGTCCTCAAAAATCCCGAATTCGACGAACCGATTGATGCCATGATATACATGATGGCCGCGGCTCTGGGCTTTGCGGCTATTGAAAACACCCTCATAACTTTCCAAACGATTTCAGATAGTATTTCCGTTACCGTGAATACTTTGATTCTAAGGTTCATCGGAGCGACTCTTCTTCACACATTATCCTCGGGACTTCTTGGCTATTTCTTGGCTGTTTCCTGGTTTTTCCAGCACCACCGTAAAAAGCTATTTATAATTGGCTTAGCAATAGCGACTCTATTTCACTTTACATTCAACATTCTCATATTCGTTTTTGAAGGACAGGTTGTCGCTCTTCTTTATACGACCTCCCTTTTGTTAGGCATGGCCTTTTTAGTGTCCATTCTGTTCGATAGATTAAAAGCGAGGCATGCGGCTGTTCCATTTTATAAATCATAGGTATAAAATACATTAATAAGTTAAGAATGGAAGAAAGAAATTTTGAAACTCAACTAGCGTCGAAAAAGGATATCCAAGATGAGGGTCACCTTACTCTTGATGTTTTTCGAAGTGGAAGTGATATTGTCGTTCAATCTACCATCGCCGGAACCGATCCAAATAATATCGACATATCCATAACCAAGGATACGGTTACAATCAAGGGTAATCGCAATTCTGACGAAAAAGTAAAGAAATCGGATTACTATCACCGAGAACTTTATTGGGGATCTTTTTCAAGATCCATAATCTTACCCTTTGATATAGATCCGGATAGATCAAAAGCGTCGATGAGAAACGGTGTCCTTACGATTCGCCTGCCCAAAGCTGACAAATAATACAACGGGCATTATGACTTACCTGAGTAAAGAATCGATGCGGATAATTACTTACGCTGTCATTACTAGCGCCGCTTTTTATCTGGGTATTATTTTCTACACATCTCTTAACCAACAAACGGCATTGATTGTTCAAGTGAAAGAACACCGCCCTGACCTTGAGAAAAAAATCTGGAGTGATTTAAAAATTTCGACAGGAGGTGAAACTCTATCCATACAAAGCAAAGAAACTGAAAAGTGGCTCGAAACTTACATCAGAAGCTATTCTGGCAAAGAAGACCTGAGAATTTCCTACGCTAAAATAACCGATTACCTTGAGTCACTTGCTCCCCATTTAAATACCGGACCAGTAAACGCAAAGTTGAAATTTGATAATGATAGGGCAAGTATTTTCGTGCCTCCCAGCCCAGGCCAACGACTCAACATACCACTATCGACTGGCCTTATCGCTGAGGCGCTTATTGATCACAAGCCCTCCATCAGTCTTGCTTTTGATTTTATTGAACCAGAGATAACTCTTGAAAAAATAAATGATCTAGGGATAAAAACTTTGTTGGGAAGAGGCGAGTCAGATTATGGTAAATCCCCCGCTTCTAGGATACATAATATTAAAATCGGAATGGCCAAGTTTAATGGAATCATACTGGGATCAGGTGAGGAATTTTCCTTTAATAACTTTCTCGGAACTGTTGACGAAAGAGATGGTTATCAGGCAGAGTTGGTAATAAAGGGCGGAGAGTTGGTAAGAGAATATGGGGGAGGTCTTTGCCAAGTTTCCACGACCGTATTTAGAGCCGCAATAATGTCCGGCCTATCGATAGTTGAAAGAAGGCCTCATTCGTTTCCGGTCCAATATTATAACCCTCAGGGATTTGACTCGACAGTCTATCCTGGAGTTGTGGATCTTAAGTTCTCGAATAACACGTCAAATCATATATTAATACAGACGAAAGTAACTGGTAGTAAGCTCTCCGTAGAAGTATATGGTTCAAGCGACGGAAGAAAAGTAGAAATAGAAGGGCCCATACAATATGAAAAAGAACAAAACGGTGCAATGAAGGCATATTTCATAAGAAAGATCTATCGGAACGGACAGCTGACCGAAGAAGAGCGATTTGGTTCTAACTATAAAGCTCCCCCCATTCATCCGCTTGAGAGAAATCCCCTAGAATAGTGCGGGTAGGAGGACTTGCACCCCCATGGCCTTGCGGCCGCTAGGTCCTAAACCTAGTGCGTCTTCTAATTTCGCCATACCCGCATAATCAGTATTCTATACTAGATGTCTTCTTAAAACAAAAACCGCTAAATTGCGGTTTTCGTTTTAATCAGTACTGATTATACTTCGTATAATTGGTTCATTTGGATAAAGTCTAAACAAGTTTATACTTTATCCTCATTGCCAATTATAAACTAGACGTTAAAGAAGGCGGTCCAGTTAACCAACGATGCCAGGGTTTGAAGAATTAAGCCGACTGCCAAGACTACCAAGGCGCCAATGATTCCATTGACGATTCTTGATTTGGCAGCGCCTGATTTTGCCGCATCGTCTCCTGCCATCATGTACATAACTCCACCCCAAACAATAAATATAACGGCGATGACAACACTAATAAGAATAAGGAATCTTGCAACTGTTTCGATAATGTCTCGAGCATCTTGTAAGGTAACCGGCTGTCCCGCATACGGTGACGTTGGGGTTGGTAATTGAGCCAGAACTAATATCGGCATTAAAGCCATCGCAGTTCCCATCCCAATTTTTGCTACTGTTTTGAATTTAGTCATTCATACACCTCCCTTCGCGATAATTGCCCGCAAACAAGCCAACATTGCTGGCGAGGTGAGCAGCCTCAATTATCAGCGTCCGCCGAAGCTTTATGCGAAGGCGGACGATATTTTAAAAATAAGCTAACTTCCGTATTATACCAGAATATGGAAATAACTAATCAACACCTAGGGTCTGTGCCCTCCATAACTTTAAAACAAAAAGCATCTGCTAAACCAGATCTATTGAAAAAATGCCCCCGGATTTCCGGCAAAAAGTCTAACGGTATTTATAATTATTCCAACTCCGAATATAACTAAGGATCCGATTATACCTGCCCTAAACATGTCTTTGGCAGTCTTAACCTTAGCTGCATCACCACCAGATAACAAGTAAGTTATTCCTGTTCCTATTATAACAATTCCGGCTAGGATTCCTCCTGCCACGATCAAGAAACCACCAAAGTTTTCAGATAGGTTAATTAGCTCGTCGAGATCTATCGCTCTTCCAGGAGGTACGGTCAGATGCGATGAAGCTAGAATAGAACTTACCTTTACTAGAGATACCAGAAAAAAGGATAGTATGGCAAAGTAGTAAGTCATTATTTTGTTCAAATCAGAAAAAATAACGAAAGTATTTCTTAGTTAAAGAAATCAAATGGATCTAAGGCCAGAGCTGAAATTGTATTAACTATCACTCCGGCTGCAAACAAAATCAAAGCTCCAATTAAACCATTTTTAAAAATTGCTTTTGCTGATCCAACTCTAGTCTGATCTGAGCCCGCCTTCATATACATTATACCTGACCATATTATAACTATGCCGGCCAAAATTGCTCCAGTGATAATCAAAAAACCTCCGATGCTTTCCATAAGATCCACAATATCGTTGGCACTAGCTGTCTGCGCCTGAAGAGCATTTCGAAATATAGTTTGAAAAGGTCCGGCATAAGTTAAGCTCGACCATCCCAACACGAGACTGACAAGAAATGTTATTATGATAACCTTTCTCATATAAAAAGAGTGTCGATAAACTGCTTGAATAAGAGCTTATTTAAGCAAGTTATAGCCGACCCACCATTAAATTAAACCCTAGAAACATTATACATCACTTATAATCTGACAACAAGCTAATCTTATCAATAGCTACTAATCGGTTTTGAAGCTCTGAAAAGAGCTCGACCCTGATTCTCCGACTGCACTCTTTGATACTGCGTAATAATAATACTTTGTATTGGGCTTAAGACCCGAAATATTAACAACATGATAAGTGACAAAATCAGAAATTTCTGAAGTTGTGCCATAGCAGAAGACGATAAATCTGCAAAATTGAACTTTGCTAGTGGCTGGATAGGTAGTATCCCAGGTAATCGTTGCTACCGTTTGGGTAATATTACCTGCCTGAACGTTCAAAATTTCAAGACTACGGGGTGTTTTAAAAGAAAAAATGGTTGATCTTCCTAGGCTACCTTCATTATCCTGTGATCCGACTTGAAAATAGTACTTTTTATTCGGACGAAGCGAGGATAGATTAACGACATGTGGAGTAATTGGATTGCTATCAAACTGACTTAATTGACAAAAAAAGAATAGGTAGCAAAAACCGAGTTGAGTATCCGCCGGCCGATCAGTATCCCAAGTTACCGTTGCTGAAAATGGGGTAACAGCAGTAATTTGTACGTTAGAAATAACAGGTTCCCCCCCATTGGGTGGAGGGGGCGGAGGATAAAGAGGGTCGTCTTCTCTAGCTGTTCTAAAAATAAAATAACCCAAGATTCTTAAGTTTCCAGCGCCATCTCTCGAATTAACCCAATAATAATAGGTGGTGTAAGGAGTAAGGCCGGATAAATCAACCCGATGAGCTGATATAAGACCGGGGAGCAACGGGGTATTCTCTCCGCATCGATAGTAAGTCTTGCATAATTCTAATTGACCATCAGCCGGTTCGTCAGTATCCCAAAGCACTGTCGCCGAAGTCTGAGTTATGTTAATCGTTCTGACATTGAGAATCTGAGGAGGAGTTCTATCAATCCCGGGAGGCGGTGGCGGAGGAGGTGGAGGTGGTGGGATCGAACCAATATAACAATTCGCCTCGATACCTTCATCAATCGAATCATAATTTTGATTGGAGTTTTTACAGCTACCTGCACCAGGGAAATTAATACTACAACTCTTAAAACCAGCATTATTTATAGCTTTTATATAGTAATGATTCTGACTGTTAAGAGGCACACTGGCTGAATAACGGAGATTGTTTAAGTTTGTAATAGTAGCCACCGGACCAGTCCAGGAACCGATGGAAAAATTTTTGTAATAAACCTCATACCTATTAGCTCCGGGTGAAGGTGTCCAAGTAAAATCCACACTAGGCGCAGTAGTTTTGTTGTAACAGGTCAGTTTATCGTTATTCGGGCCATTACAGATCTGGCAGTTTATTTCAAAATCACCAGGCGCTGATTGAGCCGAAGACAATAAGGGTAAAAAGAATAGAAGTGCTAATAAGGATGTAATTTTAATTCTCATATTAACAGCTGATAAATTGATTGATGGGGTAGTTAACACCGATTAAGGCTGCAACAGACAATATTATTGTGAATACGGCCATAATGACTAATATCCCCACTAATCCCCAGGTAAAGGCTTTTTTAGCCTCGGCCATACCTTGAGGGCTTCCCCTACTCTTAAAAAATAAAAGTCCATAAATAATCACCATTACCCCGATGATAATAACGGCGAATCTTATAAACCAGCAGGTTATGCCATTTAGTAATCTAAATAGTTTCTCGGCCGTGAAAGCATTCCCTGGCGCACCACCAAGATTATCGGTGATAATCCCAGCTTCAGCTCCAAAAGCAACTATTAAAAACAATAAAGCTACAAAAATTTTGAATTTTAAACTTCGCATAATTTCTAGCCCCCCAAGGCTATAATACTTTCTATCAGAACAATAAATCCTCTGCCTATCAGAACAATTGAAAAACCGACTAGAGCCCAAAAAAGGAGTCTTTTAGCCGTTTCGACTTTACCCGGCTCACCTTTGGCAAATAAGAACATGAGGCCGGCAAGAATAATCAAAATAACAATTATCGGAGCAACCAAATAATAGAGAAATGTTATGAGCGCATCAAATAGGTCCTCAATCGTATCAATTCGTCCCGAAAGAGGATTCTTTATTCTTAACAAAGAGTCGGTTATGGCTTGAGGTTGAGGTGGTGGTGGAGGAGGTGGTGGTGGAGGAGGTGAGCCGCCACAATTCTCACTATTAACCGTTATAGTGAGATTATTAGATGAAACGGCTGGAGAATATTTGACTATGTAGGTGTATGTACTGCCAGAACTGACTGAATCATCTCGGAGATCATGTACGCTGAA
>Ga0209542_10005198_pt1 | contig 26200 bp, 32 predicted proteins | sample RifCSPhighO2_01_FD_184028 | JGI IMG/M metagenome (GOLD analysis project Ga0209542, IMG submission 184028) | Soil microbial communities from Rifle, Colorado - Rifle CSP2_plank highO2_0.1 (SPAdes) (version 2) | ecosystem: Environmental > Terrestrial > Deep subsurface > Rock core/Sediment ...
GCTGTGGTCATCAGATTGCCGGAAAGCGGCAAGCCGGAAACCGAAGCTCCGCCTGACAGGGAAACGTCAGTGAGGTTGAAGCCGAGAGTTTTGCCGGAGGAAGTGCCATTGGCCAGATCATACTTCACGGTGATAACGCGAGTTGAAGAGGCCGGCACGGTGAACAAACCGGCGGATGCGGTAAAGGTCGCAATACCTTCGGCGTAAGAGTTGTATTCCGCCAAACGGGTGATTCCATCATACAGATAGATGTTGGAAACGTCCGAGTTGGAAGAAATACCGGCGCGCTTGACTTTGACCGTGGTCACCACAGCGGCGGATGAGCCGGCAGTGAAGTTAACGGCCAGGGCGCCGACTTGCGCTTGCGCGCCGTCACCCGAAGTGGTGTCGGCAATTATGGTGCCGGCAGCCGGATTGGATGAAGCGAGCGAGACGCTAAGCGAGCCTGATGCTGGAGGAGGAGTGGTGGTACCGCCGCCGGTGCAGGAAGCCCGCGCGGTCAGTACGCCTTCGTTTGCGGCAGCGAGGTCAGCAGCGTTGGCTGCGACAACCCTGGCGAATGAGAAGCCGTAGGAATTGAAGACTTCCATGGAAGGAACGCCTTTTCGTCCGGTGGCGGTCATTTGCCAGATGGTGCCTGAGTCATTGACCAAAACGCCGGAAGTGTGGCGCTCGGTGGCAGACTCAAGATTGGCACCCATTGGGAGGTCGGCAAAGGTGTTCACGGCGGCAGTCACGACATTGGCCCAGCTGAAGCCGAGGCCGGTGTAGACCGAGCCGGAGACAAACCCTCGCTTCTGGCCATTGGCTACCAAGTAGACCAACGGATCAGAAGGACCTTTGACCAAGGTTCCGTCAGCGTAAACCATCACAGATCCCATCGCCTGGGTGTCTTCGGAGGAAGCTGCCACGACTTGGCTGAAGTTGTAACCGTGTGAGTTAAAGACTTCAGCAGTCGGGAACCCTCTCTGTTGACTACTAGAGATGAGATAGATGGTGCCGCTTGAATTGATCAAGCAGCCGTCGCTGTGCGGCGCTGCGAAAACAAAAGCAGGCAAGGCGAACAGGGAGACGCTCCACAGAAGAGTGGAGACGGCCAAACCCGCAGCCAAGCCTTTTTTCGCAGAAGAAGATAAATTCATTTTAATCTCCTGTTTAGCCGGAAATCAAAAAAGAGCAGGATTAATTGTTCATATGAGACAATCAATCTATCTTTTTTCAATCAACCGGTAAACATTTCTATTAATTTATTATGGGTATGGAACCACATTTTAAGACAAAGACCGACCCCCAGCCCCAGTTTTTGGTCACAATCTGCTTTTGGGTAAACGTTTCAACAGCTCGTGCTTCCCGCTTCCGTGATGTTTTAATCGTTTTTCGCGATTCATTGCATCACTCTTGTCACGGTAAGCCTCAGCGTAAATTATCATCCATTTACCGGTATTTCTTTTTGTAGAAATATTTTTCCCGGAATTATGTTCTTCTAACCTACGCTTAAGATTGCTCGTAAACCCAAAATAGAGCTCTTTTGTGCCGCTATTCTGGATTACGTATATTACCCACATACAACTTACGACCAAAAACTGGAGCTGGACAGAGTCCTGCTAGATTCCATATTCCATAAGCTAAGACGGACATTTGCAAGCCAAAGTTACATCCTATCTGTTGATAACATTAAGGAATGCAAATGCTTTTCGTATTATAAGATATTCGGCTATGGGAGTCAAATAATATTGCAAAATTGAAATAACTTCAAATATTTGATAAAATCTTCAGGCTTGCGGGATTTGTATAATGGCAGTACGGGACCCTTCCAAGGTCCAGGCGCGGGTTCGATTCCCGCATCCCGCTCCAGAAAATTGATAATTGTGAATTTGATTATTTAAGCTGCATTTATGCAGCTTAATGTATTATCCACAGGCAATGTGATAGATATTGATAGGTAATATTAGTTCAATAATTTTCCCGAAACAAACACCTCAAGTAAAGCGGCCAGAAACAGCAATACAACCACAATCGGGAAGATGGCTGCCGCTTCAAGAAAAGACTTTTTGAGAGCTGCCTGCCTCTGCCCGGCTGCCCCTTTACTAAGCCAACTTATCCCTAACTTCAGGCCAAAGGCCGAGGCCAGCAAAAACGCCGGAATTTCCAGGATACCGTGCGGCAAAAGTCCGGTCACAACATAGTAAAAAACATTTAGCAAATTGTCTTCATAAGCCGCGATCGCTGCCAGAACATACCCCAATATGACGCCGTTGAGTCCCACGATCAAAAAAGGCGCAATTCCAAAGAGAATGCCTAGAAACAACGCGATAGCAGTGGCAGCCGTGTTTTGGATGAATATTTGCCAAGCTAGGTTAAAATCCAAAGCCGGCTCAACTCCAAACTTCTCTTCAAACACTTTAATGATCGCTGACAGCAAGTCCTGGTTGAGATAATAAAGCCCCATGCCCAGAAAAAAAGCAATCACCAGTCCCCAACCGGCCGCCCTAAACCACCCCCTGTTCTCCCAAAGCAAGTTCTTGTAATAATCCCAAAGCCTTTTCATAAACGGCAGTATAACATATAATAGTTAGCGTTATACGTTTGACGGCAGCGCGACTCGTATCGGCAAGCGTTTAACGTCAAGCGTTCGGAAACCGTATAACGTTGCCGTAAGACGATACGCGCAGCACTGACGAATAACGAATTCCCGGGGTGTCGTATACCGGTAGCCCCGTAGTAGAACCTTCGGTTCACTACGGGGTAAATACGCCTGGTAGGTAGCCTGAAATTTTTCCGGGGAGTAGTATACCGGTAGTACGTCTGCTTTGGGAGCAGATAGACCGGGTTCGATTCCCGGCTCCCCGACCAAAAAATTTCAGGCTGAAGAGCAGGCATGTCCCGTACCAAAGCGAAGCTTTTGGTGCGGGATAGACTGGGTTCAATTCCCAGCACCCCGACCATGAACTAGTCGCGAACTAAAGTTCGCTCCAGTTCATGGCACGCCACTGGGCTTGTCAGTTGAATCGGGCGACTAGTTCATGAGCCGTGTACCCGAACGTCAGCGAGTGGTTCACGGCCACCCATAAAAAAACCGCCTCAGTTGGCGGCTTTTAAGTATTCTCTTAAGACGTCACCTAAAAGGAGGAGCAAAACCATAGACTACCTCACTGCGTCTTTCAACCCTTTCCCAGCGCGGAACTTGGGGACCTTTGTCGCGGGAATCTGAATCTTCTCTTCCGGGCGCTGGGGATTGACGCCCATGCGCGCGCTGCGATTCATGACGACAAACGAGCCAAAACCCGAAATGTTGACTTCTTGTCCGCTCTTCAAAGCTCCGGTCACCACCTCCACGAATGCCTCAAGCGCTTTTTCGGCGTCAATTTTTCCCACACCCATTTTATTTGCCAAAGATTCAACTAATTCTTGTTTATTCATCCCGTTTAGAAGCAGGTCGCGGTTAGGCGAGACTGCTTGAGATTAATAATATATATCTTGCTTTTATCATTAGCCACAAAAAATTTATAAACTAAGCGACCGCGGCTTCTAACGGGATTCATATCATTTTCTTTTCCCTAATACATAGCCAATATAACAAAAAGCCAAAGAAATCACAATGCCGGCCATTAAGCCGCTGGCAAATGTCCAAAACTCGATCTGGCCATTGCCTGCCTCCTCGTAGTCAGCCAAAGGCTGTGCTTCGGGGTTATTTATAATACTCTCCCCAGCCACTGCAGGAATTATCTCCTGAGTTATCTCTTGAATTTTTTCATCAGGCGCCGCGGGTTTGATTGCCGGCGGGGAAATAAATACCGCCTGGCTGGCCGCTGCGGGCTTGGCAACGATTTTTGCCGCCGCGGGCTTTGGCGCCGGAGTATTCCAAATCCAGCTGCCATCTGCCTGCTTGATAAGCACAGCTTCCTCTTTAGCGTCTTCGAAATTCACAAAATCAATCAAGACTTTGCCGGCGTTAAACAGCCGCACAGTCTCCAAGCCGGAATTATTAAACGCCACGTTGCCGGCTGGAACCGTAATCACGGCCGTTTCCCCAGGCTCCACTGTAACGCCGCTTATTTTATAGGCATTGGATCCGATCTTAGCCTGCCCGTCTCCGTCATCCAAAATCCAGTTATTAAGCGAAACGGCGGCAGTGCCAGTGTTGATGACTTTAACCCATTCCTTGCCTGAATCAGTCCCGGCCGGATTGGGAAAAACTTCCGCAATTTTAATCTGGTGCTCGCCTAAGACGTCCACCGTGGGCGCTACCGGTCCTTCCGGCTCAAAAATATTAGCCCGGCCTTTGGTCACCTGCTTTACCCATTCAAAACTTCCGTCGGAAACCCGCGCGAACGACCGGTCTTCCAAAGCGTCATCCTCATAACCAGCCTCGGAAACCGCATGGCCATCCGGCCACAGGAGGCGGACAGTTTCGCCGCCGACATTGTTTAAGACAAACGCATCCTCGGGTAAATTCACGGCCAGATAAGACCGGCCTTTCAAAATTATTCCTTCCGGAAAAGTATAGGCTGACAAACCGATCCCGTTTGAGCCGTCTCCGTCGTCCAAAACCCAGTCCGCAAGCCAGACTTCGCCGTCGCCCGCATTGTAAATTTCCACCCATTCTTCCCCCAAATCAGACCCGTCGGGATTGGGCAGCAGCTCGGTGATGTAAACGTCGGAAGAATAAACGGAGCTCGGCGTTGGAGCCGAGGAAGCGGGAGCCGGGATATCTGAGGATGGCTCGGCTGTGCAAGCGCTGCCGCAGCTTCTGGGATGAGGAGAGGCTTGGGAAAAAAAATCCGCCAAATTATTGTCCGTGTCCTGTGATAGACGCTCCAGGCTGACCGCTTCGTTGGGATTGACAGCGGCAGTGTCTTCGATAAAAGGATTTACATGTCCCGAACCCCAAGCTAAAGCGTCAATAATATTGTCGTTTTTATCCAAAAGCGCAATGCTGTTGTCTTTGGCGATTGTCGAAGTGCTTGATTCATCGGCATTGAGCGCTGTGGCAAAACCGTCTTTGGAATTGGCCCACAAAAAATAGCCGGATGCGGGAATGGTTGTATTACTGCTTATGACCTTGACTGAGGATTCTGAACCGCTCTGCGTCCGCTTCCTCAACTTCCAGCCGCCAATGTCAACGGCTTGGCTCGTCGGGTTATAAAGTTCAATCCAGTCTTGTTCCGAACCGCCCGTACCCGCAACCCCGTCGAGTTGCACTTGGCTGATGACCAGATGATCGGCATAACCCAAAGCAAAATTAGGGAAACCTATTATCCCTATTATCCCTATTATCCCTATCCAACCTATTCCCTTTAATCCCCTTAAACCCTTTATCCCCCTTACTCCCATTTCTCCCCTTAGCCCCTTTTCCAAATTAAAAACCGGCCTCCACCTGCCAGTAATCTTTGTAATGACAAGACCCAGCATATATATGTTCACATATATCTTGGTAAATGTTTGGTTAAAATAAACCCTGGAATGTTCTCAAAAAATAGAACCAGATTATTACAACAACAATCGAAGAAATAGAAATTGTTATCCACCTGACATTTTTTTCAGGAAAAATTTTACTTGCTTTAACAAGAATATATCCTGGTATAAGTGCGGATATTAAAATTAGCCAAGTCAAGATATCTTTATAGTCCAGGGCATAAATATTTCCTACTTTTACATTACTCAACATTAACCAAGATAAGACAATATTAAAAATAAAAAAAACAATAATTAAATTTTTATTTTTCATTCTAGAATCTCCCCTGGCAAACTGAGGTCATGCCAATTTGCCTTAATAATATTTTTTACATCAAACGACTTTTGTAATTGCTCAAAACTAAACCCGAATCGTTTGCCGTAGTTTAACACCCAGATGGCTCCGCTTTCATCCTCAACCAAACTGCCGTCAGGATGAGGTCCACTTGCCGTATAAACATATCCGCCCAATTCATAATCGCTTATGTCTGCTAAAACCAGATTGCTAAATCTATATCCCAACCCCTTATAAACTTCTTCCGAAATAAACCCATATTTCTCCCCGCCTGAGCCGATAATATAAACCGTGCGATTGTCAGCGGCATTCAAGACCAATGTTCCGTCCTTTAGTCCTGTAGATGTTCCTAAAACTTTGCCCGGATCATACGCGATTTTAAAGTCTCTGGTATTTTCCGGTTCATTATTGCCGACGTTGTCTACAGAATAATACTTTAAAACTATATTGCCAAATTCTTTAATTTCAATAGGCTCGGTATAAATTTTATAATTTTGACCATCGATTGAATACTTTGTGTACATTATACCAGAGCCTAGTTTTCCATCAGAAGCGCTGAGTTTGACCGTAATTGATTCCTCAGTTTCTAGAGTCTCAATAGAGGTCTGCGGCGGCACAACATCGTCCAACGCTTGGGTTAAGGTAGAATCTGGTGTGAGCATATTTCCATCAAGACTGGCGGTCGGCTCTGCCTGGTAAAGATCCAAAATAATCTGGCTATTTTCTGTTATTGGCACGTCATTAAAGATCACGGAAGAAACTGCCTCGCCATTGTTTATATCGGATATTACCAAATCGAAATTGCCTAATTCTTCTCCATTTGCTTCCACGGTGTAAGTCCTGCCATCATCCGTGGGGATGAAGATAAACTTTTCGCCGTCAATAATCTCGTAATCAATGTTCAAATTATTTTCAAATGCGCCGGACTGAGTCGGGCCGGCATGATTGCGGTTTTGGTCATAGACATGCACTTCCACCGGACTTTTCCATTCCAGCTTCTTGCCTTTGTAGTCGCAGACTTTCGTGCCGTTGCTGGCATTGACTTCATCCAAAATCGGCTTCTGGCCGGTTAAAATGTCCAGGATTATTTTTCTTGCGTACTCATGGCTTGGCAATTCCGAGTGCCCGGCTTTTTTAACGTAATATTTATTCTCAAAAGGAATATTGACTTGCCTGGCGCTCATAAATGGCACAGTCTTGTCTCCCGAAGTGTAGCCAATGCCCTTTATAATGAATTCTGAATTGAACCGGTATCCGGCTTGGGTATTAGTGCCGCAGCCGGCGATGTTGTATGCATCGACGCCGGTCAGGTCGAGTTCGGAAAGCAATTGGATTTCTTGCTCTTGGTCAAGCAGAGCCCCGTTAAGGTTTCTGCTTTTGAGAAACTCTCGCGTACGGTTGTAGTCCAAAATATTTGGAGCCACCCAGGGTTCGGCGGAAAAATTTATGTAGCCGTTAAATATGTCGAAGTATTTTTGATTCGGCAAAAGCTGATAGATTGTAGGCATGTTGAGGCTCAGTTGCTTCATGGTGTTTTTGTTCAGAATATTCATTGGGATATCAGTATCGCCTTCCAGCAATGTCTTCGCCGCTTTTGGCGCTCCTAAATGAGGAGTGCCGACAAGTATCAATTTATTGATATTTTCTGAACCATATTGTTTGATGTAATCTTTAACCAATAGCCCACCCATACTGTGCGCAACGATGTCGATTTTATTAAAACCTTTTTTGCTTTCGGCTATTTTTTCCTTAAGTAGCTCTCTACTCTTTTTCAAATCAAGTCGCCAATCATACGGAAAAGTGAAATAATTTTCCCCATTAATATATTTTTGCTGTTCTAAATCTGATATTAATCTCTCAAAAATATCTACTGTTAAAACTTTTTGGACAATATTTCCTGGCGACACACTTTTCATTGGGTTACCTCTTTCATCTAGACCTAAACTTTCCAAAAGAAATAAATCCTTTGTATAATCTGCGATTTTCGCCTTATTTATCCAAACCAACTCTCCGTTTTCATACAACTCACTCCCCATTATCCCCGGTATAATCAAAACCGGCCTTTTGCCTTCGGGTTCGTCGCCAGGAACATTTGGCTTGCTTTCGACAAATCTGGCTCCGCCTTCTTGAACTGGGGCAGGAACCGTGGGATTCTGAATGTTAGTCAGGTCAACCAAATAAGTGTACGTGGTCGCTACACTGCCGCTGACGCCGTCCCAGACGTCGAAGCCGAGATACTTGGGAATTCCGTTGCTGACGGTGCTGGGCTCTTCGGTGTTGAACTTGACCTCATTGGTGTCGCGGTTGTAGGTGATGGTATTCAAACCTGCCAAGATGAAAAGCGATGAGTCGCCATACTGCGCCGTGCAGGAAGAATTGACCGCCCAGACTTTGAACACGCTGTTGGCTGTGGGAGTAAACAGGACAAACGGCTGAAAAGTCACGATATTGCCTGATTCAGAAATGAAATTGTCATTATTGGAGCCGTACTTAAATCCCTTACTGCCGTCCTCCAGCGTCTCGTCGGTGCCGATGTGATTGATGTATTGGGCGTGAAGAATGTCGGTCCACTGCGCATCGCAAGCAGTGGTCGGCACGGCCGCCTGAACGCGCCCGCAAACAAAAACAGCGCCTAACACAACCAGCGCCGCCAAAGAGACTCTTTTAATTTTTATAGCCTTTTTCATTTCGAAAAGTTGCTCGGAGAATTAGGGTTGCAAATGTTGTGGATGTTGCAATTTTAGTTATCAATAACCTGTTAATTATCTAATAGCTTATTAGCTATCAACTAACTTATAACTTATAAAATTGCAACGTTAGAATGCAACTGTTAGAAACCAATCATACCACAAGCAATTCCATTTTGTCAATTCTATAATAATTGCGATCGCAATTATTATAGAATAAATTTAAGCTGCAAAATTTCAGCTGTCAACTTAGTAAACCAAACTTCTTCAGCAAATAACTCTCCCCCTCCAGCCTTTCGGCAACTGCCAGTTTTACAAACGGCCTGATCTCATACATTTCTTTGAGAAAATCCGTTTCATCCTCGCAGTCATAAGGCCAGACCCAGACGCTTTTTTGCATAGGCGCAAAGCCAAGCTCCTTAAGCTTTTCAACAAACACCGTTCTGTTGACTTTGTACTTCTCTGGAATATCAAACATCACCATTCGCCACTTTCGGTCCCACTTCTTTGGCCGGCTCATCTTCATGTCTTCTAACTTATATTTTAGCAATTTTGCCTTGCCGGCCTGCGTAAGCTTGATAACCGTTTTGCCGCCTTCTTGGCCAATACCGATGATCTTTTTGCTTTTTAGATAATATAAGCCTCCCGCAATCTGCCTTTTATTAAACCTGCCAGCGGGTTTATAGAATTGAGCAAAAACCTGCACAGCATTGGGAGCGGCGATGGCAACGACAATCAAAGCCGCTACGCCGAGCGCACAGATTATAGCCTTCGCTATGTCTTGGTTTTTAACTCTTGCCATTTATTTTTATTCTATTCCTATTGCGATCGCAATATTTATAAAATAATTTACTTGGACTGGTAATTTTTATCATTTTCCGTTTCTTTGATTTCTTTTTCTTTTTCCTTCTGGGATTCGGGAAGGTTTTTGTAGAGAGTGCCGAGCACGCCGTTGACGAATTTGCCGGATGACTCGCCGCCAAAGGCTTTGCCCAGCTCAACCGCTTCATTGATGGCCACTTTAGGCGGGACTTCCTTGGCAAACATCAGCTCGTAAATTCCTAACCGCAGAATGTTGCGATCCACTACCGTGATCTGGTCCAGCGGCCATTCGGGGGCCGTGTCTGTAATGATTTTATCGATTTCCGGCAAATTTTTCTCCACGCCAGAAATCAGGTCAAAAATAAAAGCCGGATCATCCAATCCCGGCGCAAACTGCTTGACGTTGTGCTGTGTGATGTCCGCAAGCGGCCTAACCCGATCATTAAAATCCCATTCATAGAGGGACTGCATCGCGATGGTTCTGGAAAGGTGCCTGTTGGCCATGAGAATTGGTAAAAGTTAAAGGGTTACGATACCCGTATCGTGAGGCGGTTTACGTCTGACGTCTAACTCTAAACGATACCGGCTTCATTACCGTCTAACGCTACACGGTTAGGATTTTGCCTTAACGTTAGACTTAATTTTAAGAACTTGCCTGCCTTTATAAAATCCGCAATTTTGGCAAACTTCGTGGGGCATTACGGGATATTTGCAATTGGCGCAAACGGAAAAGTGCGTCTTGGTTAGAAAGTCATGCGCCCGGCGCTGGTTGCGGCCCGAACGAGTCTTATGCTTCTTGGGTACTGCCATTTTTCAAAATCAAAGATTAGAAATAAAAGATTAAAGATGCCTAAAAACTTTAGCATAAAAAAAAATTCCTTGCAACCCCGTCATCTGCCGACGAACAGGAGAGGTTAGCCTGAATGAGTTAACAATCAGATCAACCTTCGTCGGCAGATGACGGGGAGGAAACTTGGCTGAAAGCCGTTTCCTCGAATTGCTGCTCTGGTCTTGGTTTATGCCAAAGAGCAACTGCTTGCATCCTGGCGGATGCTTACCCTCCTTATTACTGCGAGAACCACCCGGCGGCGATCCTTGCCATCATCGTACTCACGATGATGATGAACACAATGCCGGCGCGACGGTTCTCTTCGGGCGTGGTTGGCGGCTGGTCATCATCAGTCATGAGGTCCTTGAAGTCCCTCATTTTTTCGACGATGGCGTCCCACGCCCCAACGCGGGGAAAGATCACGACGAGTTTTGGTGCTCGTCCCATACTAGCCGCCTCCTCAGCGGCGGGCGTGCTGCGCGCGGCGCGACAGCACGGACAGCACGACCAGGACGGTCGCGACCGCGCCGATGACCGCGAGGTCCATGGGATGGCCGACTGGCAGGCTATCCCACCAGTCAAAGAATTGCCGAACCGCCTGACCGGCGTTTTCGAACATATGCCCTCCCTAATGGAACCCGCCATCGCCGTACGCCCACACCTTCTCAGACTTGGGCTGACGATGGGAAAAATACCAGATCATGATCCAGACCATTGCCACGGCGTTGAGCACGAGGCAAATGGCCAGGAACAGCGGAACCCCGACGACGAACAGAACGAACAATAGCGCTCGTCTCATGACGTTCTCCTTGAAAAGAGCTCCAAACTTGCCCATCAATGAGTTCAGTTTAGAACTAAACTCGCAAACGGACAAGCGTTGCATCTGCCAAAATTTATCAACGTCAAATAATAACATTTTCCGTGGACTCTTGTAAAGGCTGAGTGTTGGATCTATCAACTATCACCCATCAACTATTAACTTTCTAAAATCCGCTCCTCTGCTCTTCACCATCATACAGGAATGTATGACTGTGCAGGACGCGGTCATAACAACGATGCCGATCATCACGAGGAACAGCTTACGCATACTCACCTCACGCGCACTTAAGCGCAAAAAGAACTGTTCCTTCCACAACTCTGGGTATTTGCTTAGTGAACTCTGAAGAGCAGTTGTACTGAATTAATCTCTTGCCTGCCCGCCGAAGCTTTAGCACAGGCGGGTTGACTTAGAAACGCCCAGAATCGTGGAAATCAGCCTTCGCCGGGGCTTCGGCTGACTGGCCGCAAATTGACTGCTGATTTTCAAAGGACTAATATTATTACATGAGTGATATAAACTTCAAACCGCTATTTGAATACTTGGATGACATGAAGGCCGAACTCAAGGCTGATATTGCTGAAGTTAAGGAATCTAATGCCCAAATACTGACGAACCTTGATGGCCTTACAAAAATGGTCAAAACTTTCCAGGAAGAACATATCATCATGCGCAAGCGTCTTGAAGTTCTGGAAGCCTGGGCCAAAAAAGTTTCGGAAAAAGTCGGCATCCCGCTGCCTTTCTAAAAATGCTGCTTACTGCCCCGTCGAATGACGGGGTTTTTGTTTGAAGGGTCATATTCCGATCCTCTGAGCTCCACCATCATACAGGAATGTATGACTGTGCAGACCAGGGGAAGGAGCAGTGTTGGCGGGCACTGCTTGCGGTCGCTCTGTAACGAGCAACCTGGTTGGAAACTTACACCACCGCCAAGCGGTCGAACTTCCTCCTTACAACACAACTACCTAACCGAGTACTGATAGGGGTAGAGATCATCCGAAACATACACGAAACGGACACCCCTTTGAGACCACGAGATCTGGGTACAGAATTGCTCACTCTGTCCCCAGTCCCGGATGGGAGTGAGACCGTGACGGAACGTGGCTTTCGCGCCGATCAGGTAGGATTCACCTTGCTTCATCCTCCCTTCTTCTAACGTCGCGATGACGTGTGTGGCCAACCTGTGGCTCATCCACACGTTGACGCCGAACGACAGCAACGCCGCGACGACGAAAGTGATTCTGCCGAACCTTCGGTAACTCATAACCCACCTATTCGCGCAATTTTGCTCATCATAGAGCTCAGCGCATAAAGGACCTGTCCGCCTAAAAAACTTGTGAAAGCAGCAGCGGCCGATATTTCACCATGCGCTGCCGGCGCTTATTTCCGCTGCACCAGCGGTAGGACTGTTGCTTCCACAACTCTGGGTATTTGCTTAGAAACTTGTTAGAGCTACAATTACTGAATTTATCTCCTGTTTGACTTAGAAACGCCCAGAATCGTGGAAATCAGCCTTCGCTCCACCTTCGTCAAACTTCGGCGGACAAGCAAGCTTCGGCTGACAAGCAAATTTCTTGCTTCCAAAATGTTAGGCATTCAATTGGGTAATATATTCTGCAAAACTTTTTACTAGAAAAAGTACCGCAGACAGAATGCCCAACACCCTGGAAACAAAATTATAAATTTACTTAAATACTTTACAGTATGTAAGTATTTATCCGATCCTCTGAACTCCACTACAATACAATATAGTAATGTAGTGCAGGTCAGGAGAAGGGGGAGCAGATAAAGCGAATATAAATATTATAAATCGCTGCTCCAGCCTTTGCGGCCCCAAGGGGTCGCGCGCTACTTCTCGTCGTAGCACGGGAATCGATCCCGCGCCTTCCACCACGGTCCCGGCGAACCGTTGAGGTTGCCCATCTTCACACGGTGCTGCGCCAGGATCTCCTGCCGCAGGCGGACCGCCGCCTCGTGGTTGTTGTCCAACAGGATCGGATCGGGGATCCGATGCCGCGAACGGGCGAATTGGACCGCGGTGCGCCGGGCGGTGAGCAGGTCATGCCCTCTACCCTCAACCGGAACCACCAGATCCGACTGACTCCTGGATCCCACATGGAACACTGCTGTCATCTTGTCCTCCTGACTGGGGTTGTGGCGACGACCGGACTTCCGAGAAAAAACCGGATCGCATCAGCCAAGCTGTTGCGAAGGCTTTCCCATCGAATCCGATCCTGTCGCCGGGGTTTGTGATTTTTGTTATTGCGGCTGTACCTCATCGTCAACTCCTGTATGCTTCCACAACTCTGGGTGCTTGCAACTTAGTTGCTAAGAGGGCAATGTTTAGTTTCCCTGCAAAACTAAGACAAACGCCCAGAGCCGTGGAAACAAAATAGCTCCTTTGCAGGAGCCATGTTACGCATTATGTGATACGCGTTACGTGCCAAATCGGTCCTGAACGATTTGAGTACGATTATTGGATTTTTAAGGTTAACGGGTAAGTATATACCTTTTTGCCGCCGCTGTCAACCCCGTTTAGAAATCCGATGCCAAGGCATCAGCAGTCGTCTTTGACGACTAATTTCTAACGGGGTCAAGGCTTTGGCCTATATTTTGGCTAAAATTAGCCAAAAATTAGTAATTAGTAAAGAGTAATAAGAGCAAATAAAAACCGCAGGTCTAGCCTGCAGTTTTCTAATGACTATTTACTATTTACTAATTACTTATTACTTATTACTAGTTCTAGTAATCCATCCCCGGGTTCGGCATAGGCGCTTGAGTCTTCGGCTCCGGCTTGTCCACCACGATGGCCTCAGTGGTCAGCAATTCCCCAGCAATGGACGCCGCGTTTTGCAGCGCGGTCCTGGTCACTTTCACGGGGTCAATGATGCCGGCAATCATCAAATCTTTCACTCCCGATTTCCAGTTGTTGGGGTCAAATCCGCCAAAGTCAAATCCCACATCGCTTCCGGCCCTTTGCACCTCAGCCAAAATCTGGGACGGATTGAGGCCCGAATTTTCCGCCATCTGGCGCAGCGGCACTTCCAGCGATTTGCGGATAATGCCCACGCCCAGCTTTTCGGAATTGGGCACGGTTGACGCAAACTCATCGAGCCTGGGCGCGATCTTGGCCAGGGGCGCGCCGCCGCCGGCCACGATGCCTTCCTCCACCGCGGCTTTGGTGGCATTGAGCGCGTCTTCAATCTTGAATTTCTTTTCCTTCATTTCGGTTTCCGTGGCGGCCCCTACTTTGATCACAGCAACACCGCCAGCCAATCGCGCCAGCCGCTCCTGCAGTTTTTCTTTTTCATAATCCGAGGTGGTGGTTTTGAGTTCGTTCTTGATGGCTGCCACGCGGGCGTCAATTTTGGCCTTTTCTCCGGCGCCGTCAACAATGGTCGTGTTTTCCTTGGTGGCAATGACTTTGCGCGCGCGCCCCAACTGTTCCAGTTTGGCGCTTTCCAATTTTAAGCCCAAATCTTCGGTGATGACTTCGGCGCCGGTGAGCACGGCGATATCCTGGAGCATTTCTTTTCTGCGGTCGCCAAAGCCCGGAGCTTTGATCCCCAGGACATTAAACGTGCCGCGCAGCTTGTTGACGATAAACGTCGCCAAAGCCTCGCCCTCAATCTCATCGGCAATCACGACCAAATCTTTCTTGCCGGATTGGGCGACTTTTTCCAAAAGGGGCAGCACTTCCTGAATGGAAGCGATTTTCCTGTCCGTGACCAAAATGTACGCGTCTTCCCACACCGCTTCCATGCGCTCGGCATTGGTGACCATGTAAGGCGCGACAAACCCTTTATCAAAACGCATACCCTTGACCACTTCCTTTTCCAAGCCCAAAGTCTGGCCTTCTTCCACGGTAATCACGCCATCCTTGCCCACGTCGTTCATGGCATCGGCAATCAGCTTGCCAACGAAGGGGTCGAGCGAGGAAATGGTGCCTACTTGCGCGATTTCTTCCGAAGTTTTGACGTCTTTTTTCATCTTTTTGAGCTCTTCAACTACGAATGCCACGGCCTTATCCAAACCGCGGCGAAGCGCCAGGACGTCGGCCTGATCACGCACTTCCCGCCAGTGACTAAGAATAGCCTGGGCCAGAACTGTGGCTGTGGTCGTGCCGTCGCCAGCCACGTCATTGGTTTTCTCGGCCACTTCCTGAATCAAACTTGCGCCCACGTTCTGGTATTTATTTTCCAAGTCGATTTCCTTGGCAATGGTCACGCCGTCATTGGTAATGGTCGGGCTGCCAAATCCTTTGTCCAAAATCACATTGCGGCCCTTGGGGCCCAAGGTGACTTTGACCACGTTGGCCAAGGCATCCACGCCCTTCATGATTTCTTCGCGGGCGTTTGAGCCCGATAAAATAAGTTTTGCCATAAATTCACGTATCCCGTATCACATATCACGTATCATGGCTCTGTTACGTGTTCCATGTTACGTGTTATGTGTCTTAATTACTCAACTACGCCGAGGATGTCCTCGTCTTTGAGAAATTTATACTCGACCTCATCAATCTCGACCTCATCGCCGGCGTATTTGCCAAACAAAACCTTATCGCCGATGGCGAGGCTCAACTTCTTGACTTTTTCACCGTCACCGACTGCAATCACTTCGCCCTGCTCTTTTTTCTCCTTTTCGGCCGTGTCCGGCAGCACAATGCCGGACTTGGTCACCTCTTCCGAGGTTAAGGGCTTGACCAGCACGCGGTCGCCCAGGGGCTTTATCTTCATAGCTTTCTCCTTTGATTAAAAAATGCCTAAGGGCATTTTTATTTTCTACTTGTCCGCCGAAGCTTTAGCGTGGGCGGAGCACTAATAATTATAATCATTCGCCCCAAGTTTTGCAAGAGTGGAAAATACCTGGGATGAGGGCGGTCCCTCTCAAGAGCTCATAGAATGGACTTATCGCTTTCCAATTTTTCTGGTTTCGGGGTTTGCGAAATTACCCTGAAAAAATCATCCCGAATTTTCTGCCGCGGGTCAAGCGCGGGCAGTTTCAACATATGCTTATTGGCCACGGTCGAGGAGGTCGACCAACGGTTTTCGGGTAAATTGAAGGTATGCCGGATATGCACAAATCTCGCCAGTGGCTCAATCAAAAAAGCGGGAACGGCCAACAACAACTCCAGAAATTTTTTCAACCCGGAATTGACCAGACCGCCTAAATAAGCCCTGCGTTGAATCGGGTCGAAATTGGGAAAATAAGATTTAAGCCATGGGTTGGCGTGAATCAGGTTTTGATATGTGTCAAAACCATCAAGCGGCAAAATCGTGGCCAGCCAAAACGCAAAATAAGGATCGTCGGGTTTGAGAAGCAGATGTTCCAGCCGGAGGTTGTATTCGCTGACATAAAACCCGAAGCAAAAACGGTTGGCAATATGCGTACGGTTTTTATAAACTCCCAGAAGCTTGAAGATCAAAATGATGATAGACCTGACGATATACAGCCGGTCTGCTTTGGTGATAACGAAAAAATCAATATCCGATTCCGCCTTGACTGAACCTATGGCTATGCTGTTGATTACGCAGACGCATTGGGTGAACGGCAGAGTTGCCAGCAATCTTTGGTATTTTCTCACCAGCTTCCATCTTTTGAGCAGATCGAGATTGTTTTGTTCGTACTGCCGCTGGTCCCAAGGTTTGAGTGCGTAGAAAGCCCCAATCGCCTCAATCGTTCCGGCTGAGGATAAGCGCCTAAGATTTTGCTCAACTTCGGCAAATTCTGCCTTGGTCTCATACAGCAATTCCCAAATCCTCCGCGAAGTTAAGGGAATTCCGTACAGACTAAAAAAAGCCAGGGTCTTTATGATGGCATCGGTTAAGCCTGCCCTGGCCTTAACCGAGATTTGCGGCATCAATTTCTTTCCATTCATCTTCATCGTCATGCCATTTGTATGCTTTCAGTTTGTGGGAAAACTCCGTATCAGAGTAAGTGTACTCAGTGCGGGCGGATTTACCTGCCTGGTGCGAATAATATTCCTTCTTGCCCAAAACGACTGGCTTCGATTCGCGCGTCAGCTTGATCTTGCCGATGGGGCTTTCGAAAATCAAAACCTCAGCCACACCAAGCTTAACTGGGCCATCGGATGTTTCGCCCAAGATGTCCTCGGTTGTCTCCTCGAGAATCTTAAACTTGCGCTTAAGTTCTTCTTTCAGCCCTTCCCATTTGTCGGTTTCCATAAAGTTATTTCCGCTCTTCTTCTCCCCTTGCGGGAGAAGATGTCAGCCGTTTCTGTTTAACATTAAGCCGGCTGACAGATGAGGGATTATTTAACGCATCTTTAATTTGATTGATTACCTTCTTTTCGCTGGTCATTTCACCGTTCCAAAATCTCAAGACTGTAAAGCCTTGGGATTCGAGATATTTTGTACGGGATAAGTCGCCGCTCTTGGTCATAGGATTTCTATGCGGGCTGCCATCCAACTCGAGGACTAGCCTTTTCTCAAAGCAGCAAAAATCCACGCAATACTGATCTATCCATACTTGCCTTCTAAACTTATAACCCAGTTGCCGATCTTTAATCAGAAACCAAAGCCGTTTTTCTTCTGGTGTTTGTTTTTTTCTAAGATCTCTGGCTAAATCTTTGATTTTAACCATTATATCACCCTCATCTGTCCGAGCCTAGACTAATTCTTGTAATCGGACATCTTCTCCCGTTCAGGGAGAAGATAAAATGAAATCTAACGCTGTTCCTTCGGACAGAAACTCCCCGTTCGCCCGTTAAACTTGATTGACTTTATTATACTACCACACTTTTTGCATTTTTCCCCGGCCCGACCATAAACTTTATGGAGCAACCCGTACGTGCCCCAATCTCCGCTCGGGCGGACAAAATCTCCGACTGATGAACCGTAATGTGCAGTCGCATCTTTGAGAATCTTTTTTATAGCCATGAATAATCGCCTTCGCTCTTCTCCCTTCACGCTTCGCACTCTTCTGATCGGTCTGATCTTGGCGTAATACAGGATTTCGTCCGAATAGATATTGCCGATGCCGGCGATATTTTTTGGATCCATGAGGAACTGCTTAATCTTCGCGTTTGGTCGTTTATTGAGACTGGACAACAATTGAGCGATCGCATATCGGTTGTCTAATGGCTCCGGGCCATATTCTTGCAGTTCGCGAACCTGCGGCAATTCCTTGTCCGTCACCAGCTTGAGATACCCGAACTGGCGGTAGTCGTTATAAAAAAGCTTGGCGCCGTCCGTGAATTCGAAAATCACGTGCGTGGACTTGGCCGGCAACCGTTGTGGAGGGGCATCCTCCACATTCAAAAGTCTGATCTGCTTATCCAGATGCTTCTTGTCCAAAAAAATCAGTTGGCCGGTCATTTTCAGATGCACTAAGATGGCAAATTTTCCGGCAAGGTCAATGATGATCATTTTGGCTCGCCTCTTTACATCCGTGATTTTCTTGCCGCGCAACGTATACGCAAACGATAACGCCACGTCATGAGCATTTTTGCGCAAATTCGAAAGCGTGCCAGGCCCCATGGCCACCATCTTGGGCAACAAGACCCGCACGGATTTGATTTTCCTGTTCTTAAGTCTCGGCCGCAGTTCTCTGACGACCGTTTCGACCTCGGGGAGTTCAGGCATACGTGCATTATAACAAAAAATAGCCTCTTGGGCTGCTTTATGTTACGTGTTATGCGATACGTGTTACGTGAGTTAAATCATCAAGTCTTCCTCGACCCGCTTATAGCTGTGCAATTTTTTCTTCATGCCCCAATGCTCAATCTCGTGCTTGGCCTCTTCCGCGGTTTCGGAAGCATGAATCAAATTATGAATCGCGCGTTTGTCCTTGTTAGCCGACGCGGCAGAGTCAACTGAATAATCTCCTCTGATTGTTCCCATCTCGGCCAACGCCGGCTGCGTGTTGCCGGCAAGCTTGCGGACCATGTCCACGGCATGCACTCCTTGCACCACCATTTTTACGACCGGGCCGGAGCTCATATAATCAATCAGCCAATTCCGCACATCGGGGCCAATCTCTTCCGCCTTGTTCTTGCCCATTTCTTCCATGGGATCAAATCCATACTTTTCATACGTTGATAGAGTCTTATGCCCCAACCGGGTAATCCAGCCCTCATCCTTGGGGTAGTGATTATCAATTTCCTCTCTGGTCGGCGTATACATTTCCAAGGCGATAATTTTAAGCCCCGCCTGCTCGATTCTTCTCATCACCTCACCGACCAAGCCGCGCCTAACCCCGTCCGGCTTGATCATCACAAATGTCATTTCTTCCCTGGGATGTTGTTTGGGCATGGTTAATAGTTAAAAGTTAATCGTTAATAGTTATCTTAGTTATTGTGACCTGCCTCAAGGGCACTGAAACTTCGCCGGTAAACGGATTGGGCTCCACCGGCGCGCGGCCGATTTTTTCTACCACATCCATGCCGTCTGTCACTTCCCCAAACACTGTGTATTGGCCATCAAGTTGAGCCAAAGGTTGCAACGCGATATAAAACTGGCTGCCGGATGAAGCTTTGGTCGGATTGACTTCGTCTCCCATGCGTGCCATGGCAATCGCGCCTTTGGTGTGCTTCAGCCCGATTTCCGCATCCACAGTGTAGCCTGGCCCGCCAGTGCCGTCGCCTTTGGGATCTCCGCCCTGGATGACAAAATCCTGGACAATGCGATGGAATTTCAGATTATTGTAAAAGCCTTCTTTGGCAAGCTTGATGAAATTGGCTACAGTCTTGGGTGCGGCCTTGCCGTTTAAGGTCACGGTAAACGTGCCTTCCGAAGTTTCAATTTTGGCTACAGCTGATTCCGACACAGTTTGAGTTTCTGGGGTTTCTGGCATTTGCTGCTCCTCTTTGTTTACTGCCTGCCCCGACCCGTCAAGTATTGGGGTTTCCTGTTTACTCTGATTGTAATAATAAACGCCCAAAACCGCTCCGACAATAACCACGGCGATGATTGTTCCCAATTTACCTTTCATATCCCTTTAATTTTAGCAAAAAAATCATTTTTTGTAAAGATTGATGCCATCGGAAACGAATCTGACAGTGCCATTCTGGTCAGTGCGCAAAATTTCCGCTTTAGCTCCCTGAATCCGACCCATAGCTTCCTCGGTCGGGTGGCCGTAATTGTTTTTGCCCACCTCAATGATGGCGTAGGCGGGGCTGACGGCGGACAAAAACTCCTCTGCTGATGAAAAACGGGAGCCGTGGTGGGCGACCTTGAGGATGTCAGAGTCCAAATTGAATCCAGCCGCCGCCAGCTGCCGCTCGACCTTGTCGGTCACGTCGCCCGTGAAAAAAACCGAAGCCTTGCCAAAGCTCAATTTACCCATGACGGATGTGTCATTGGTTTTCAATTTAGCCTCCACAATTCCCGGCGGCGGGTAATAGACGTCAAAGACCGTGGCGGAATCGAGCCAGACCCGCTGCCCTACTTGCGCGTAAATTTTTTCGGCTTTTTCTTTTTCCAACGCTTCGGCAAATTGTTTATAGGCGGCCGTGTCCGCGCTTACCCCGGTCAGCAAAACTTTTTTGACGCGGTAGCGCTTGAGCACATCGGTAAATCCGGCGACATGATCCAAATCCGGATGGGTCAGGATCAATAAATCAATGGTCCGATCATAAAACGGCATGACTTTTCCCAGTTCGCCCAAAACTTGGTCTGACGGTCCGCCGTCGATGACGATTTGGTTGCCCTGGAAAGTTTGAATGAATATCGAATCGCCCTGGCCCACGTCCAAAAAATCCACGTGCAGCAAAAAATCCGGCCGCGATTTGCTAAAAGCTACCCAGGCCGCCAGGTTGAGAAACAGCAGCGGCACGAGAAACCATTGAATGATTTTTGTGGTTTGAGAATTCATGATTAATTTTTTTCCAAGCGCTTGGATCCTCCCCCTTAGAATAAGGGGGAGTTCCTCGCGAGAAAATGCTGCCTAATCCAATTAAACATCTGTAACCTATTTAGCCATCCCAATAATAGAATATAATACGAAACCAGCATCCAGACGCCAAAGTTTTCGTAATTGACGGACGCCAATGGAATCTGGGCGGTCCATTCCGCAATCCTGATGACGTATTCGAGCATGGCCCAGGCCGTGTAGGCAAATGGGTAAGCCAGGATGGGCCAAATCAGCGCCGCCAGGCCGGCCAAAAATCCAAACAGCATGGCCAAAGGGATCACGGGCAAAACCAAAACATTGGTCAGAGGGGCGATCAGGGACAGCCGGTCAAAGTTCAAAAGCAGCAGCGGCAGGACAGCAATCTGCGCGGCCAAGGTGGCCACCGCAAATTGCCGAAGGTATTTCCACAGCCACTTAAAGCCAGGCTCAATGCGTGGTGAGAGAAAAACCAAACCCATCAAAGCCAAGAAAGAAAGCTGAAAGCCCACGTCAAAGTGCAAAATCTTGGGATTAAGCGCGATCATCGCAGCACCAGTAAAAGCCATGGCGTTATTGATGGCCTTGAGCCGGCCGATATTCAAAGCCAGCATGCCCAAAATGCCCATGATGGCTGCCCTGACCACCGAAGCGCCGGCGCCGGCCATGACCACGAACAAGCCAATGGCAACCACTGACAGCGCAAATGAAATCCGGCGCTTAAACCAATAGAGCAGCAGTCCGTCGATGAACGTGGCAATAATGGTGATGTTAAAGCCGGAAAGAGCGATGATGTGCGTAGTGCCCGTGATATTGAAATTCTTCAATAAATCCTCGGGGATGCCGCGGCGCAACCCCACCAACAGGCCGGCCAAAAAAGAATTGTGCGGCTCGGGCAGGATTTCCGAAATTTCGCGCACAAATTTCTGCTTAAAGACAAGCAGCCCGGCTTTGATTGGACTGCCTTGCCTGCTTTCGATTATTTCGATTTGGGGATAATAGACCACAGCCTCGATCCCGGACTTGGCTAAATAATTTTTGTAGGAAAATTCGCCTTTAACCTCGGCATCACGCGGCTCCTCGATTTTTTTGATGAATTTTATCCGGTCGCCGTATTGATACTCCGGAAACCTCGCCACAGTCACCAGCAGCTTGCTTTCAACTGTTTGCCCGCCAACTTGCAATTTGCCCACAGTCAAGTATGCCTTGTCGCTCCGCATATCCGGCTCCTCCACAATCGTGCCGGAAACTTCCAGGGACTGGCTGTAATATTGCGACAGATGATTTTCGTCCAGCGAAAAATAAATCCGCGCCATGCCCAAAATCAAAATAAGTCCTCCGAATCCGATAATTTTGACTGGCCGACTCTGCCACCAAACTGTAACAGCTGCAACAAAAAAAATGGCCGCGATCGCCATGATTTCTAAATTTACATATTTCCCCAGCCACACGCCGGCAATGAAGCTTAAGCAAAAAATGAGGAAGATTTTGGATTTGGAGAGGTGAAAATTTTTTTTAGAACTCCCTAATGAGGAAATATCCTGTTCCCATCCCCGCTGAGAACTTTGCGAGTTGAGCGGGGATCTTGCTAAGTCATTATTGGTTAATCTCATCATAAAGATCTTTCCAAGTGGGATTATTCTTTTCGATCAATCTGATCTTCCAAGCACGGTTCCATTTTTTAAGCTGTTTTTCTCTTTTCAATGCCTCGTCCCTATCTTCAAAGATTTCATAGTGAACCAACCTATGCACATGATATCTTTTAGTAAAACCAGCGACTAGCTCTTCTCTATGTGTATATACTCTGCCCACCAGTTCGTCAGAAAAACCTATATACAAAACTCCGTGAGGTTTACTGGCCAAAATATAGACATAATAATTCATAGCAAGATCCCCGATTTCTCTCCTGATCCTCTTGTCGGGGATGGGCGGGAGGGAGGAAAACCCTCGCCTCGGGGATGGGCGGGAGGGAGAATGCCTCGCCCTTTTCCCTATACACCCGCCTGGGGTCTCTCCCCCTCCCATCCCCGCTGAGAATTATCCGAGTTGAGCGGGGATCTAATGGAGGGACTTTTACCCCTACCAAAGCATCGATTTTATTTCCGTGGCCAAATCTTCTAAATCCACCGTGACCTGTTTTTTTTCAACTAAATTTTTGACATTGGCCTTGCGACTCTTCGCTTCATTTGGGCCGTAAATCACCGCCACCTGGATATTTTTGGCTTGCGCAAATTTGAACTGCTTATCCAGCTTGGCCGGTTCGTAATAAAATTCGCAGTCAATGTTGGCTTCGCGCAAATTGGTGCAAATATTCAGATACTCGGCAGTCAAATTTTTGTCCAAATTCATGACCAAAACCTCGGCTGCGGTTTGGGGAGCGATCACGCCCATCTCCGAAAGCGCGGCCAGCATCCGATCCAGGCCAATGGAACAACCCACAGCGGGAATGCTTTGCCCTTTGCCATCCTGGATCAAATTGTCATACCGCCCGCCGCCGGCAATGGAGCCAAACTCCGGCTTGTCCTTAAGTACGAATTCAAAAATCGTGCCCGTATAATAATCCAGACCACGCGCCAGATATTTATCAAACTCAATATTCGCAACACCGAAGCTTCCGAGCAATTCTTCAAACTCTTCGACAAAATTTTTACCCAGCGCATCCATGGCTGACTCATAATCTTCCATGAGCTTTTTATCAAAGCCCTCGTCTTTGAGAAGCTCTAGAACTTTTTGTTTGCCGAGCTTGTCAATTTTATCTATGGTGCGTAAAAACCCAACGGCTTGTTTTTTAGAAACCTTAAGTTTGCCTAAAACCTGATCAACCAGCCGGCGATCATTAAACCGAACCTTAACCTCGCCAATTTCCAAAGCCTTGAACGCCGCAGCAAAAGTCGTTACCACTTCCGCATCCGCTACGATTGAATCTGAACCGACAATGTCCGCATCGCACTGCATAAATTCGCGATACCGGCCCTTTTGCGGATTTTCCGCGCGCCACACGCTGGCGATTTGATAACGCTTAAACGGCTTGGGAAGTTCGGGGTAATTTACTACGACTCTCGACAGAGGCACAGTTAAATCGTACCGCAGTGCCACCATCCTGCCGCCCTGATCCTTGAACTTGTACATGAGTTTTTCGCCCTCATCGCCGTATTTGCCGCCCAAAAGTTCGTAGTATTCCAAAGCCGGCGTATCGAGCGGCGCAAACCCAAAACGCTCAAAGACTTCGGAAATCTTGGAGATAATTTTTTTCCGCGCCATCTGCTCCTGCGGCAAAAAGTCGCGAAAGCCCTTAAGCAGTTGCGGTAATTGTTTTGCCATGGCTTAATTTTAGCACAAGCTTAGATAATAAAAAAAGACCGACGGTGGGACGCCGGTTGACTAGCTGGTGGCAGCTCTGGGCCTGAACTGCGGCTGCAATGCCTCAAACATGGCATTGTGAAGCTCGCGGTAATCAGATATCGACAGAAGTTCCGCGAGAACCTGCCCATGCAGGATGTTGATGCCGCTTTCCGGGCTGGTAAAGAGCCGTGTCGCGCTCCCGTCCGGGCGGACGAAGCAGAACCGATCGCCTACGCGTTCGACTCGCCATTCTGTTGCCATAATCTCCTCCTTGTCTCAAGCAAGCTCGATCAACTTGTGCTTGCTTTTGTTGCCGGAAATTATTCGAATAGTCGACGGGGCTATGTCAAAAAACTCGGCAATGATTTCGATCACAGCAAAGTTGGCACCCCCATGCTCGGGAATGGCCGTAGTCCAAATCTTGTATTCGTCCAAATCCAACTCCTCCATCCTGTCTTCATGCGCGTGAGTTTGAACGTGAACCCTTATAATTTTTGACATAAAACCTCACTAATTCATATGAGCCAAAAAAGATTGTTGTATAGAATAAATCACCAAGAATAGTATTTCGGAAAAACGGAATGGCGTTTATGTAAGAAGCCATAACCCCCGCCAGGTCGTGGCTATACATGCTGGTTGAATAAAAAAAAGCAAAGTTCGTAATGAGATAAAAAATGACGGAACCCACCAGACTGCCGCCGATGACAGTGGCTAAATTTTTCCGCTGCCTGACCCAAAGCCCGATTAGACCGATCAAAAGAAAACTGCCATACACCGTAACGCGCGACTGCCATGAATCAAAGCCGATGAAAAAATCCGAAACAACCATGGCCGCGATGGGCAAAGCCAAGGCGAATTTTTTAGGCAAATAAACTCCGCCGAACAGAGCTACAGCCCCGATCGGCGCAAAGTTGGCCGGATGCGGCAGGACTCTGAGCAGGGCCCCAATTAAAACCAGGAGATAGGCCATGTTCTATTTACTATTTACTTATTACTATTTACTATTTCTAATTTCCACTCAATCACATCAGTAAATTTAGTGATATATGTTCCCGCCCCAACCTGCGCCTGCGCGCCGTTTATATAAAACGCCCAAAAGTGCGTTTGTTGATTGGGCGTTATTCCGTCAATTGAAACTACAAACTCACCGACGCCTGAAAATTCCTTGGTTTCCACATTGTGGGAAGTTTTCAAAAGTTCCAAAGCCGTCTGACCTTCCACTCCTTGGTATTTGATGATGGTGGAGGGCACCTGTTGGATCGTGCTTTGTTCCTCCAGCGACGCCTTCTGCCCATCGTTGATGGTCGGGGCTGATACCGGCTGTTTGGTCAGGGAATAAATGATGCCGAATAGCGCGATCACCACGATGACGACGAAAATCTCTAATTTTTTTGCTGTATTATTAAACATAGTTAAATCAAATTAATGGCCACGCTCCCCTATCTTAATTTGTTCTTCCGCAAAGGTCAATGGCGCATCAATAGTCAATCCCTCTCTGGGCCAAAATGCCTTTGTAATAAGGATGCTTAATCATTTTCATCTCGGTCACCAAATCCGCGGCATCAATCAACTTCTTAATCCACTTATGCCCGGTTAGGCACAAATGCACGCTTTCCGGTTTGCTACGTAGCATGCTATATACATCCTCCACCGTCAGCAATTTGGATTCTACCGCGGAAATCGCCTCGTCGGCAATCACTAAATCGTATTTCTTGCTTTTCAAAGCCACTTTGACGAATTTCAAACCCGCTTTCGCCGCGGCAATATGCTCGGAAATCGGTTTGCGGTCGCCAAGAATGCCCACAAAACCACGGCCCAAAAGCTTAACCGCGACATTGGGCAGCTTTTCTAAAATTTTCCGCTCGCCGCTCGGCCAGTCGCCTTTAACAAATTGCGCATACAAAACTTTCATGCCGGTACCCGCCGCTCGCACAGCCAGCCCCGCCGCCGCCGAGGTCTTACCCTTACCATTGCCGATGTAAATTATAGTCAAGCCTTTTTTCATCATGGTTTTATACCTGCAACAACTTTTACTGTAAATTTCCTTTCTATTCTCCCTTTTCTCCTTCGCATATCCATGAAATATTGTCTTAAACCGTATAAAG
>Ga0209542_10005199_pt1 | contig 26199 bp, 23 predicted proteins | sample RifCSPhighO2_01_FD_184028 | JGI IMG/M metagenome (GOLD analysis project Ga0209542, IMG submission 184028) | Soil microbial communities from Rifle, Colorado - Rifle CSP2_plank highO2_0.1 (SPAdes) (version 2) | ecosystem: Environmental > Terrestrial > Deep subsurface > Rock core/Sediment ...
TCATTTACTCTTTCATTTCTTTTAAATATATTTTTTTTCTCTGTATTATTTTCATCTTTTTCTATTTTTTTAATAGAATTAAAATCATTTTTATCATCATTAATCTTATATATCTCTCTTACTTCTCTTATTTTGTTATCGCTTATTATTTCTCTGTCAAAACCAGTCGCAATAATAGTAATTCTAAGAACTCCTTTTTCTATTTTATTATCATTAAAAGCCCCGAAAATAATTTTAGCGTCAGGATCAATAGAAGAAGTGATAACTTCCGCAGCCTTGTTAATTTCACTCATACCAATATCAGATCCTCCGCTAACGCTAAATAACAATCTTTTCGCGCCATTAATTGACATTTCAACTAAAGGAGAATTAACAGCCATTTTCGCTGCTTCTACCGCTCTATCATCTCCAGATGCTTCGCCAAAGCCTATTAAAGCTGCTCCTGAATTTTTCATAATAGCTTTAACATCGGCAAAATCAACATTAATAATACCAGGTAAAGTAATTAAATCAGAAATTCCTTGAACTGCTTGAAGCAAAATATTATCAACTATTGAAAAAGCTTTATTTAAACTAGTATTTCTATCAATAATATTTAAAACTCTATCATTATGAATAACAACTAAACTATCAACATTGCCTTTTAAATCTTCAATTCCTTCTAATGCTATTTGCGCTCTTTGCGACCCTTCAAAAGAAAAAGGTCTGGTAACTATCGCAATAGTTAATGCTCCTGCTGAACGAGCAAGTTCAGCTATAAAAGGAGCTGCTCCAGTGCAAGTTCCTCCGCCCTTGCCTCCGGTTATAAAAACCATATCAGCTCCATCAAGCATTTTCGCTAATTCTTCTTTATTTTCTTCTGCTGATTGTCTGCCAAGTTCTGGATCCATGCCAGCACCTAAACCGCGAGTAGCATTTTTTCCAATGTGAATTTTTTCATTTGCTTTACAATAATGCAAATCTTGAGCGTCAGTATTTACAACAATAAATTCAACTCCTTTTAATCCCATATCTATCATATGGTCAATTGCGTTTCCACCACAACCTCCAACTCCAATTACTTTTATTGATGTAAATGATTCTGCTTCTGGTTTAATTTGTGGCATATTATAAATTAATTACGAATTATTTAATCACAAACTACGAATTGAAAATTGTAAAATTTTATTTTAAATTCAATATTTTTCAGAATTTTGAAGTTAATTTTTAACTTGTTTCAAAAAATTAAAATTCATTTTACCTCAATATATTCCAAAAAAATTACGATGTCAATAGCCTATTTTAAAATTTGAAAAACTTTATTTAAAAAGAAACGCGGTAAAAAATATATTCATAATTAAGAATCTTGTTTTTAATGTACTCATTAAAAATTAAAACCTCTAACAAATTCTTACTAAATGAAATGAGTTTAGAATTTGTTAGAGGTTTTTATTGTGAGCAAAGCGAACAACAAAATTCTGCGAAGCAGGTTTTTATTGTGAGCAAAGCGAACAACAAAGTTCTGCGAAGCAGGTTTTTATTGTGAGCAAAGCGAACAACAAAGTTCTGCGAAGCAGGTTTTTATTGTGAGCAAAGCGAACAACAAAGTTCTGCGAAGCAGGTTTTTATTATTATCTGTTAATTATTCTTTTTTTATTATGGCGATATTTTATGAAATAAACTCTTAAATTTAAACGCGACTTTATTTAAATATTTGTCATTTTTTATTGGCTCATGTTTAATTTTTTTGCAATACCAATAAAGAAGCCCTGTAGCCATAGCAAAACAAGGATCTGTAACTTCATCAACTAATCCTTTAAATTTTTCAGGATATCCTACTTTAACTGGCAATCGTAAATATTTTTTAGCCATTTCAATTATTCCATGCAAATTAGAACCTCCTCCAACTAATATAACTCCTGCTGGTAAAAATCCTCTTTTGCCAATATTATCAAGTGATATATTAACAAAACTAAAAATTTCTTTCATTCTTGCCTCAATAATCAAAGCTATATCGCGCCTTCTAATATTAAAATCACCTTCTATTCCTAATTCATTAAGATTAATTATTTCTGTTTTTCTAATCTCGTCAGGAACGCAAGATCCGAATTTAATTTTTATTTTTTCAGCAGTATCAATATCAATCCTCAAACCAATAGCAATATCATTTGTGATATGACCAGCTCCAAAAGGTTTTATTTCCAAATGAGCTAATTCTCCTTCTTCATATACTAACAAACCTGTTGTATCAGATCCTATGTCTAAAATTAAAACTCCTAATTCTTTTTGTCTGTTTGATAAAACAGATTCGCCAGATGCTATTATCCCTGGTATAAAAGTAAGAACTTTACGACCAGCCATATTTATAACTTTAGTAACATTCTTAATAAAAGGCGATGACATAGTAATAACTAAAGTGTCTGCTTCTAATTTTATTCCGCTCATTCCTATAGGATTTTTAATGCCTTTTTCATTGTCAATATTATAAAATCTAGATACAACATTTATTATTTCCCTATTAGGAGCTATTGATGATGTTTTAACTGATTGAACTGCTCTGTCTATGTCAATACTTGATATTTCTTTGTCAGCTCGCGATACAGCGACTATTCCTTTAGCATTAATTCCTAAAAGATTATCTCCGTTAATACCAACAATAACTTCATCAATATTTTGTCCTATTATTTTTTCTAACTCATCTAGAATTTTTTTAATATTAAAAGCTGTTTCATTAATATCAATTATAACGCCTTTTCTTACTCCTATTGATTGCTTTTTATGAACTCCTATAATAGAAATATTATAATCGCTACTTGATTCTTGCAAGTCAAGCAATTCTATTTGCGCTGTTACAGCTCTTATAGTATTTGACCCTATGTCTAAAGATGTTATTAGTTTCATACAAATATTAAAATATAGAACATTGAATTAAGAATTCGTATTTATATTCTACATTCTATTAATTTACTGCTTTTTTTCTCTGTATTTTTCTGATTGTTTAGCTCTATATAGAGCTGATTTGCGTCTTTGTAATTTACTAACAGATTTTCTGTGAAATTGCGCTTTTTTTGCTTCATTTAAAATATCGCTTTTCTTAATATAAAGCTGAAATTTTCTTAGCATTGCGCCAATATTGCTTTTTCCTTCATTTTTAACTTCTGCCATAATATTGCCCCCTCTCTTTTTAATTTAACTATTATTTTCATAAAATTAGAACATCTAATTATTCGTAAGCTCGTTTCATTCGCAAACGAATAATTGATAACCTTGTTTTTCCAAAATTAGAACATCTAATTATTCGTAAGCTCGTTTCATTCGCAAACGAATAATTGATAACCTTGTTTTTCCAAAATTAGAACATCTAATTATTCGTAAGCTCGTTAAGCATTTGTTGAGAACTTTGTTTTTAATATAATCATTAAAAATTAAAACCTCTGCGAATTTTTAACTTTTAATTTACTTAATATATGCATGTGTAAATGATCAATAATCTGTCCGGCTCCTTTTCCGACATTGATTAAAAGTTTATAACCAGAACCAACTAAATCATATTTTTTAGCTAATTCTTTAGCTTTTAAAAGCATTTTCCATATTAATTCTTTATCATCGTTTTCTATTTCATTCACAGAAACAATATGTTTTTTACTAACTACCAACCAATCAGTTGGTTCACTGGGATTAATATCTTCTATAACTATTAAATCATCATTTTCTTCAATAATCCATTTAGTTGAAGTTTCTCGCGTGATTACTTTACAAAAAATACAATCCATATTTTATTTTAAACATTTAATCTATTTTTTAATTCTGGTATTAAATTTTTTATCTGTAATATTTCCTGATTTCCGCTTTTCATATCTCTAAATAAAACATTTTTATCTTTTAATTCTTTTTCACCAATAATAATAGTATAACGCGCGCCTTTACTATCTGCAAGTTTAAGTTGAGGAGATAAACTGTCTTTAGAAAAAGCTGCTTCTACATTTATGCCACTTTCCACTAATCTATCAAATAATTTCAATCCATATTTTTTTGCTGTAAAACCAAGTTGAGCAATAAAAATATCAGGATTTTTATTTCCCGAACTAACATCAATATTCTTATCTTCTAAAACGCTTATTATTCTTTCTACTCCAATAGCAACTCCGCTTCCAGATATTTTAGGTCCGCCAATAGATTCTGACAAAGAATCATATCGCCCTCCTCCTGCTAAAGACAACTGTGAAGACATTTGCCCAAACTCATCTACTGTTAAAACCTCAAAAACAGTTCTAGTATAATAATCAAGACCTCTAACAATAGAATGATTTAAACTGTAAGGCATTTCAATTTCATCTAAAATTTCAAGAAGCTCTTTAAAATGAATTCTGCACAAATCGCAAAGGTTATCAATAATTTTAGGAGATATTCTTACTATTTGCTGACAATGTTCTTCTTTGCATTCAAATATATTAAAAATTCTATCTTGGAGATCTTTTTGGCAATTATCGCATAAAACACTCTTATTTTTAGAAAGACAATCTTGCAAAACTTTTTTATATTTAGACCGACAATTTATATCTCCTATGCTATTTATCTGAAAAACAAAATTATCAATGCCTAAATTAATTAAAAAATTATATACAGTCTGTATAATTTCAGCATCAATAATGGAGCTATCGCTTCCTATTGTTTCAAATCCAATCTGATAAAATTGCCGCTGTCGTCCATGTTGAGGTCTTTCGTGTCTAAACATAGGTTCAAAATAATAAAGCTTTACTGGTTGAATTAAAGAACGCATTCCCCTTTCTAAATACGCTCGCATCACTCCAGGGGTGCCTTCTGGACGTAAAGTTAAATCATCTCCTCCTTTAGTTTTAAATGAATACATTTCTTTTTTTACTATCTCAGTATTTTTACCTGTTCCTTTAATAAATAATTTGGTTTTTTCAATAATAGGCAACCGAATACGACCAAATCCGTAAGCTTTGGATGTTTTTTTAACTGCGTTCTCAACAAAATCCCAATACGCTTCTTCTTGAGGCAAAATATCTTTTATTCCTTTGGGACTAGTAATCATTTATTCAATAAAATAATAATTAATAACTAATAACTAAAGTTTATAATTTAATATTTCTTGGGTTTTTTCTTTTTCTTAGTTTTTAGTTATTAGTCCTTATTGATTGATCTAAATGGCCAAACGCGAATCCATACTTTACCGATTATTTTATTTTTTTTTAAATTTCCCCATTCTTCAGAATCAAAACTTTTGTTACGATTATCACCTAAAACAAAATATTCATTATCATTTATGGTCGCTTCTAAATTTTTATTTAATAAATCATTTATATAAGGTTCTTCTATCTCTATATTTTTATCATCTTTAATAATTATAATTTTTCCTTTTTTAATTTCAATTTTTTCTCCAGGAAGGCCTATAATTCTTTTAATAAAAAATTCTGACTCATTTATAGGAGAACGAAATACTATTACATCGCCTCTTTTAAAAGACGAAAAATAATAGCTTATTTTTTCAATAAATAAATAATCTAAATTATTAAATGTGGGAAACATGCTTTCTCCTCTGACTAAAAATGGCTGAACAACAAAATATCTTATAGGAAGAACTACAATTATAGCTATTATAAAAACATCAAAATAATTCCAAACTTTATTAAAAAAATTCTTCACTTTTTTAGTCTAATACAAAAAAATCTAAAAAGCAAATCTGCGGTTAAGAACTAATAATCAATAATCAAATTTATTAGTCCTTAGTTATTTACATTACTCGGAGGTATTTGATAATAATCTAATATGAACTTAGCTAATTTAGAAAAAGATGGCGCTATAGAATCAGAAGCAAAATTTATGCCTTGAGGATAATCAAGTTTAATTAAAATAATAAATTTTGATTCAAACGCTGGACCAAAACCTAAAAAAGTATGAATAGTTTTATCTTTTAAATACTCTCCTTTTTCTAAATCAGGAACTTGCGCTGTGCCTGTTTTGCCAGCTAAAATATAACCTTTTACTTTGCCTTTTTTAGCATATCCTTTTTCTAAAGAATTAACTAACATTGCTGTTAGGGTTGCGGCTGTATCAGATTTAATAACTGATTTTTCAGATATATTTGATTCTATTTTCTTTACTTTTCCATCATCGTAAATAATTTTGTCTAATATATGAGGCTTAATTAAAAAACCATTTCCAGCAATAGCTGAAAAAGAAGTTATCATTTGTATAGGAGTAACAGAAATACCTTGTCCATATGAAGAAGTTGCATAGTTTATATCTCGCATTGTATCTAAATTTATAATATTACCGCTTACCTCTCCAGGAAGATCAATTCCTGTTTTCTGTCCAAATTTAAATTCTTCTATATAATTTTTAAATACGTTTTTTTCTAACTGATCCTGTACAAAAACCGCTCCTGTATTTAAAGAAAGAGCTAAAACATCAATCATATTTTGTTCTCCATGAGCCTTATTATCAGAATTTCTAATAGTATGTCCGCTACGTTCAACAAAACCCTGATCTAAATATGTTGTTCTTGCTGTAATTACTCCTTTATCCAATCCTGCTGCCATAGTTATTGGCTTAAAAATAGATCCTGGTTCAAAAAGATTTTGAACAACAGGATTTAAAAATAAATTAGGCTTTTGCTTATTATAATTATTTAAATCAAAATCTGGTTTAGAAACCATTGATAAAATATCTCCATTATTAGGCTCAAGCACTACTATACTTCCTCCTGACGCATCCCATTTTTCAATTATATCTTCTAAAATCTTTTCAGTCTGTAGTTGAATATTATAATCAATGGTTAAAACTAAATCAGCTCCAGGAGTAACATTTTTAGTAAAACCTCCTTTAAATTTCACTAATTTACCAAAAGTATCGCGAATACCTCTCCACATACCAGGACTGCCGGTTAAAACATCATTGTAATATTTTTCTATTCCATAAACTCCTACTTTGTCTTGATCAGTAAAACCGATTATATGAGATGCTATATTGCGCAAAGGATAAAATCTTGACCAATAGACCTCTTTTCCTATAGCTCCTTCATTTATTTTATTAATTTCATCTAAAAATCCTATATTTTTTTCTTCCAACTCATCTTTAATCGGCTCATAAGGATCGTTTTCTTTAATAATTCTACTCATTACAAAATCTTTATCTAAATCAAGATTTTTTGCTAAAATATCAGTAATTTTGTCTTGGTTTTCAGGTTTAATTTTAGATGGAACAGCATATATTCTATAAAAACGTTTATTTGTAGCGACTAAAAATGTTTCTTCAAATTTATTGCGAAAAAAAATATCGCCCCGTTCTGATTCTATTTTAGTTACTAAGTTTTGAGACTGATCAGCTTGTTTAACATAAACATCAAAATTTTTAACCTGTATAAAAAATAAACGACCTATGATGATCGCGCTAATTAAAAATATTATTGAAGAAAAAAATATTAATCTCATGAAAAAAATATTCAGTATATGGTATTATGTGTTAAGAATTGCAAAAAATAAATTATACAAAAAATATTGATATTTTATACTTAATGCTGATAATAATTTATGCGTATGTAAAATTTAATATTCATATTATTTAAAAACGCATATAAATTCGCTTTACTTAGTAAAAATTCTGTTGCAACATTATTGGAATTTTTTCTGAAAAACGCAATTTTTCAGAAATTCCATAAGTATCTAAATATACTAATTCTCCTGCTGGAACTAAGTTAAGATTCTCTTTAACATAGAATAAGTCTTCATTATTTAAAATATAATCGGAATAACTTATATAAAGTAATTCGTTTTCTACTTTTAATTCATCAAAATTAGTATTTTTATCTTGTATTATAAAGCTTATTTCTCCTAAACTGCTAATCTCCAATACTAATGCGAATATAGAAATAACTAATATAGCGCTTAAAATTTTTAATATATTATTAATCATAAAAATTTAGAACCTCTAATTAAAACCTAAAACCTTGAATGGAAATCTTGAATTAAAAATTTAAGAATATTCTACTTTAATACTCTCATTTTCGCGCTTCTTGATTTTTTGTTTTTCAATATTTCTTCATTACTTGCTCTAATTAATTTTACTTTTCCATATTCCTTTAAAATATTTTTAACTATCCTATCTTCTCCAGAATGAAAACTTATAACTAATATGGTTCCTTTTTCATGAACTACATCAAGAGCTGTTCGCAATCCTTGTTTTATCTCTTCAAATTCATTATTAACAACTATGCGAAGCGCTTGAAACACGCGGGTAGCCGTATTTACTCTGCCTTTCCAATTTCTGGGATAACTTTTTTTAACCAAATTAGCTAATTCAAAAGTAGTGTTTAAAGATTTTATTTTTCTCTCTTTAATAATATTTTCAACTATTCTTTTAGCATATCGCTCATCGCTGTATTCATATAAAATTTTTATAATTTTATATGAATTCCAATTATTTATTATATCATGCGCTGTTTCTATATTTTCATTTTTATCATAACGCATATCTAAAATTTCATCTTTTAAAAAACTAAGTCCGTGCCCTGTAAGTTCTGCGGAAGAAAAACCTAAATCAAAAATTATCCCCATTGGAATCGGAAACTTAGTTTCCGAAACAATTTTTTTTAATTCACTAAATTTTCCGTGCCTTAAAATCGCTCTTTTACCAAATTCAGCTAAATTTTTCTTTGCTCTTTTAATTTGTTCCTTGTTTCTATCAATTCCTAATAATAATCCATTAGGCGCTATCTTCTTTAAAATTTCTTTACTGTGTCCTGCTTCGCCTATTGTGCAATCAATAAAATTATCATTAGACTTGAGATTTAATTCTCTTAAAACTTCATTTAATAAAACAGGAATATGTTGCATAGAATTTTAAATCTTGGACATTTAATACAAATATTTAAAATATTCAATATTATCTTGCTCTAAATTGTTATTCTCAATTCCATATTCTAAATATTATCTAATTGCTCGGCTATTTTATCACTTTCTTTTTCAGCATTGCTTTTATATTTATCCCATATTTTTTCATCCCAAATTTCTATATGGTTATACAAACCAGTTACTGTTACTTTTTTTTCAAGATAAGCGTATTTTCGTAAATAATCAGGTAATAAAATTCTTCCTTGCGAGTCAAGTTTTACTTCCATTGCTCCAGCTAACTTTAATCTTGCAATAGCTCTGTTATTTTTTTTACTCATAGGCAATGCTGATACTTTTTCAGCTTCTTTCTGCCATTGAGGAATAGTATAAACAATTAAACAATTATCAAAACCGCGCGTAACAACCACTCCTTGTTTTAAAGATGGTTTAAATTTGGCTGGAACAGCCATTCTGCCTTTCTCATCAATAGAATGAGAAAATTGTCCTATAAAGTTATCCACAATTAAGATTAGTTTTCCCCACTTTTATCCACATTTCTCCATAACACTTTTATTATACGCCACACTTTCCCAAAACGCAATAATTTATCAATAAAAACCTTTATAGTAAAGACTTTTATTCAGTTTTTCAACATACAACTGATTACCTAAAAAATGACAATTATCAATTTTAATTATTAATCTTTTAATAAAATAGCTACGCATAAACAAAAAACACGACTTTATAAAAAAATCGCGTTTGTGGAAAAGTCAAATTATTATCTCCTATAATCTATAAATAACCTAAACCTATTTTCTTTTTTATCTCATTTAATTTTTTATTAGCTATAATATTAGCTTTTTTAGAGCCTTTTTCTAAGATATCATTTACTTTATTCTTATTTTTTCGCAATTTATAAAATTCTTCCTGAATTGGCAACAAAAATTTAACTATTGTCCCTGCTAAATCTTTTTTAAATTGAGCATAACTTTTTCCTTTGTATTCATTTTCTAATTCTTTTACGCTTTTATCAGAAGATAAACTATAAATTGTAAGTAAATTAGAAATAGACGGCTTTTCTTTGCTAAAAATAATTTCTGAACCAGAATCAGTAACAGCTTTTTTAATTTTCTCTTGAATAACATCAGGCTTATCCAAAAGTCCTATATAATTCAATTGTGAATCAGCTGATTTAGACATTTTATTACTTGGATTATCAAGCCCCATTATACGAGATCCAATTTTTGAAATATAAACATCAGGCACAGTAAAAATATTTCCATCTAATTTATTAAAATGTTCAGCAATATCTCTTGTGTATTCAATATGCTGTTTTTGATCGTCTCCTACTGGAACTAAATCAGTATTATAAAGCAAAATATCAGCAGCCATAAGAATAGGATAGCTCATAAGCCCCATATTAACATTATTTTTATTTTTTACAGATTTATCTTTGTACTGCGTCATTTTTTCCATTTGCCCAACTCTAGTTTTAACGCTTAAAATCCATGCTAATTCTGAATGCGCTGGAACATCGGATTGCGCGAAAATAATTGATTTTTTAGGATCAATGCCGCAAGCTAAATAAATCGCTGCTGTATCAAAAGTATTTCTTCTTAAAATTTCAGGATTTTGAGGCACAGTTATGGAATGCAAATCAACAATGCAAAAAATCGCGGTTTCTTTATTTTGCAATTCTATCCAATTTTTAAGCGCGCCGAAATAATTTCCAATATGCAAATTTCCTGTTGGTTGTATTCCGCTAAAAATTGTTTTTTTCATAGGAAATAAATAAAATTTTAATCTATGTAAATTAATTAGTCAAAAAGTTTATTATTAATTTTATCATTAAATCCTTTTGTTTTGTATCACTTTTTGCTATTAAAAGCGCAAGCGCGACAAGCATATTATCATTTATTTTTCGTTCCCCGTTTTTCTTAAGCAAAAAATTGTTCTTTGCTAAAAACACTATAAACAAAAATGAACCAACTCGCTTATTACCGTCAATTAAAACATGATCTTTAATAATAAAATATAACAAATGCGCTGCTTTTTCTTCAATACTCTGATAAAAATCTTTTCCTTTAAAATTTTGATACACATTTCCAATTATCCCAGAAATGCTGTTTTTTTCACGCTCAACTCCAAATAAATTACTCGCTTCTCCTTTTCTAATCAAATCATCTTTTAGCACTTCTATTGCTTTTACAGAATCTTCTGGCGTAATTTTATATTTTGATTCTGATTTTTTAACAGGAATATCTAATTTTCCTTTATCATATTTATAAAACAAAAACCACGAATTAGAATAATCCGTTATAATCTTTAAAAGTCCCTTTGTCTCGCTTGTTGAAAGTTTTTTTGTTTCAATAGTTTTTTTAATTAAAGCTACTGCTTGCTCAAATTCTTCTAAACCTTTTTCCTGAAGCCTTTTTTTATTAACAGAAAAACCTTTAACAAGGTAATTTTTTAATACTTCAGAAACCCATCGCCTAAAATGAATACCGCGAGATGTATTAACTCTATATCCAACAGATAAAATAATGTCCAAATTATAAAACTTTATTGGGCGGTCAGAATGCGCAAAGTGTACTTTTTGCACATTACTTTTTTCATCAACCTCGCCATCATTAAAAACATTTTTAATATGCTTAGTGATAACTGTTCTATCAACAAAAAACAATTTTGCTATCTGCTCTTGCGAAAGCCAAACAGTTTCTTTTTCCAATTTAACTTTAAGCGATGTTTTACCGTCTTTTGAAGTATAAATATTTATCGCGCCTTTATTTTCATTTTCATTATTTTGTTCTAATTCTTTTAACATAAATAATCAAATTTTTAGCAGGGGCTTTGCCTTTTATAATTTATAATATAAAATTTCTATTAGTAAAATAATGATTATTACGCATTAAATAAAAAGCTCAAAAACTACAAGTTAATTAGCTTGTAGTTTTAAATCGTCAATCAGTGATATATGTTTTCGCTTTAAAATATTTCTAACAAAACGATCATAAATATTATAACGGTAAGTAAATTCTGATGTATTCATTAAAGTATAATTTACTTCTTGCCCAACATCTGCTTCTAATCCTTTAACTACTTTTCCAAATTTCTTATCGTCTATATCGTCAGCAACAACAAAAAAATCAATATTTACAGCTCCTTGATTCAAAAATACGCCTTGTAAAATAGCTAAACGAACTTTGCCAGCGTCTTTAAGTTCTTTAATTAAATTTTCAGTAGAAACTGGAAAAGTTTTTAAACAAAAATCCCGCAATTCTTCATAATTGCGAAAATTAGAATTTATTCCATAAACTACGCTTGCGCTATCTTTATTTGATGATTTTTGAACTATGCCAATCTGTTCTAAATCATCAATAAAAGAAGCTGTTGTATTATAATTTTGATTTATAATTCTGGCTATCTCTCCTAATTTAAAAGCCTGCGAAGAATGTCTTAACAAAAATCTAAGAACGCGAGCCTTAGTTTCAGAACCTAACACAGTGTCTAATACTTTTTCTTTTGTAGAAATCATATATTAATTATAAATTTATGCTTTTAATTGACATAATAATTTATAATTCATTGAAAGTCAATATTAAAATACTTGCAGAATTATGAAAAAAGAGTAAAATAAATATAATTCTATGACAATCATCAATAAAAAACAACTTATTATTCAAGGCGCTGGACGATTTGAAATATTTGGATATCAGCCAGACAATGTTTCTAAAAATAAATGGGGTTATCTATATATTATAGGAGGAATAAATAAACTTATTCTTTCATCAAATCCTAATTTTTATCTTTTAAACTCAATTGCTTCTATATTAAAAAAAGAATATTACGCGAATTATTATGAAAATCCGGGTAGCGCTCTTGAAAACGCTCTAAGAAAAGTAAATGGCATTATTAGCTCTTCTGAATATCGCAATGATTTAGAAATGCTTATTATAGCTATTCAGGATAATAGAATTATTTTTACTAAAATAGGAGAAACAAAAATACTCTTAATAAGAAACAACAAAATTTTTGATTTAAATCAAATTTCTAAAAATTATCAAGAATTAAATAAAAACACTTTGTTTAAAAATATAATCAGAGGGAAAATTCAAGAAAAAGACAGATTAGTAATAACCACTAAAAAAGCGCGGAATTTATTAAAAAATGAATTTTTTATTGCTCGTTTGATAAAAAGATCTTTTAGTCAAATAGAAGATTTTGTAAAAAGAAATATGGATAATTTAAAAAAAGAGCCTGGTATAGCAATTCTGCAAATAACTATTGAAAAATTCACTGACGCGAATTATAAAAAAAATGTAATAAATAAAAGTATAAGCATAGATAAAAATTATAAAGAAACAAATAGCGCTTTTTCAGAAGGAATTGATTACTCGCAGTTAGACAATTTTTATAATAAAGTTTCAAATTTAAAAATAAATTATAAATATAATTTTTATAAAAATCTATTAAAAACCGTTTTTAATTTTAAAAAATTTTTTAAAATTAAATCCTTATTCACTAATGAATCTGACATTTATAACAATTCAAACAAAACTTTAAAAATATTATCCGCGACTTTTTTTATTCTAATAAATTTTAGCAAAAAATTAACGCGCAATACTATAAATAATATTATTCAAATTAAACAAGCTTTTATTGAAAAAAAAATTTTCAAATCCGAACTTTATTCAAAACCTAAAAAATTACCATTTTTAAATACAAAATATAAAATAACTATTCCAATTATAGTTTTTATTATAATAATTATATTATCAATATTTATATTTTCTGGAAACGATAAAAAAACGCAAATATATGATAATAATGATATAATTAATTCATCTTTGGGAGAATCTATCAAACAAATAGCTGATACAAAAAACTTTCCTTTTACTATTAAAAAAATAGTTATTGCGGAAAACCCTATTATTGAAAACGAAACAAATAATAAGGTTATTATAGGATATAGCTCTGAACAAGTGTACAAAATAAATGATTATTCTAATCCAGAACTTCTTTTTACTAATTCATCTATTTCAAAACCATTTGACCTTGTTATAAATTTAAATAGAGAAAATATTGTTTTTATAAGCAAAAGCGATGATATAAATAACAAAAAAATTCTAATATACAATATAAACAATAATTCATTTAATACAGAAGAAATTAAGTTGCCTATTAATAGTCCTATTTTAGACGCTAAAAGTTTTAATAACAGTCTTTACATATTAGGAGAAAATAATATTATTAAATATTCATTTAAAAACGGCTCATTTTCTGACGCGCATAAATGGATTCAAACATCAAGCAATCAAGAAAAACTTATAAACCCATTATCTATGGCAATAGATGGGTCTATATTTGTGCTAGATAACTTAGGAAATATTTCAGAATTTTTAAAAGGAGAGAAAATAGATGAAATCGCGAATCTTGGATTAGTTTCAAAAGACTCTCAAATAATAACAAGTGAGGATTGGAATAAAATATATTTTTTTGATCCCTTATCTTCAAAAATAATAATAATAAATAAACTAACAAGTGAAATTGAATACAATTTCAAAGATCCATTTTTAACTGGAATTAAATATATAACGCCTCAAAATAACGAATCATCGCTTTTTGTTCTTGATGATAAAGGAATATATTTAATCAATCTTGATAAAATTGATTCAAATTTTTAAATGTCATTTAAAAAGCCCTGCGAAAACAGGGCTTTTTCTTAAATCATAAATCTTAAATCTATTCTAAAATAACAGTTGCTCCAGCAGCTTCCATTTTCTTTTTCATTTCTCCTGCTTCTTCTTTTTTAACGCCTTCTTTTACTGTTTTAGGAGCTCCGTCTACCAAATCCTTAGATTCTTTTAATCCTAATCCTGTAATTTCTTTAACTGCTTTAATAACTTGAATTTTATTAGCGCCAATGTCTTTTAAAACTACATTAAAAAAAGTTTTTTCTTCTGCAACGCTTTTATCTGCGCCTTCGGATTGAGCTCCAGCAACAGGTATCGCCATTGCTTGCGCTGATACGCCAAACCTTTCTTCCAATATCTTAACAAGCTCTGATAATTCTAAAACTGACATTTTTTCAATTTCTCCAACTAAATCTTTAAACTTAGATGGAATTTTTACTTCTTCTTTTTTTGCTTCTTTTTTAGACTCTTTTTTAGACTCTTTTTTTTCATCCACTGAATTATCCGCAGTATCATTTGTTTTATTTTCTTCCATATTTTTTAATTCTAAAAATTAACAACCTTAGTTATTAGTTTTTAGTTATTATTTATTATTTCTTAATTTGATTTAAAACATTTAAAAACTTTATTTGCGTTCCAGACAATACCCGCGTAAATTCTGTTATTGGCGAGTTCATTATTTGAACTAACCGCGCTCTCAACTGATCTAAACTTGGTAGAGACGCAAGCTCTATTACTTTATCCTTAGATATAAACTCATTATTAAACAATCCTCCTAAAATCTGAAGTGTTTTGTTTTTTTTGCTAAAATCTTTAACTATTTTAGCGCCTTCAGTTTCAGTAGCATAATCAAATATCATACTTACTTGTCCTGGAAAAACATTTTCCGCAACATCAATATTTTTATCTTTTAAAGCTAACTTCAAAAGAGTTTTTTTAACAACGCTGTATTCAGCTTTAACTTTACGCAAATTATTTCTTAATTCTTCTTGTTGTTTTACATTTAATCCTGTAAATGAAGTAAAAACAGCTGTTTTGTTTCTTTTTAATTTATCTTTAATTCCAGCTAAGCGTTCTTGTTTTTGTTTTCTTGTAAGTGCCATAATATATGTCGTCAGTGAAACAAAGGTAATGATTTCTAAGATAGTATTTGACCCTACCTTGTATTCGCTAACAAATCATTTAAAAAAGCTATGAGAAAATCCATAGCAAAATGAAAAAAATACAAAATATTATTTTTCATCCTCAACAAGACTTACTTGTACGCTTGCTTTCTACGGATTAAAACCAATATATTCCAAAAAACTCCTTTTGTCAACATTTTAATAAACTATCTACAAAAGTAGAAATTTGATATATGTATTAGACACTTTTACTGCGACAACAACCAACTATCTACAAAAGTAGAAATTTGATATATGTATTAGACATATATTGCTTCCTTATGCGGGCAATATCTACAAAAGTAGAAATTTGATATATGTATTAGACAAACTTCACGGCAGGCATAGTTCATATCTACAAAAGTAGAAATTTGATATATGTATTAGACTTATAGTTTTAGCAAAACCTGATACGGATCTACAAAAGTAGAAATTTGATATATGTATTAGACTAAAAAACCGATAAATTCGTGTTGGATCTACAAAAGTAGAAATTTGATATATGTATTAGACCTTTGGAAATGGAACAAGAAGTTATTATCTACAAAAGTAGAAATTTGATATATGTATTAGACCCATTTAACCGTCATTTTAGAATCATAATCTACAAAAGTAGAAATTTGATATATGTATTAGACGAGACTTGAGCTGGTTATTGTGGCAGATCTACAAAAGTAGAAATTTGATATATGTATTAGACCCATTACTATCAGTGGGCTTAACAGATCTACAAAAGTAGAAATTTGATATATGTATTAGACTGCGGATATGGTTTTAATAAGCTCAAAAGATGCAAATAGAGTTATATTAACTACTACGACTTTTTGCTTAATTAAAACCATATTTTTTAAATTTAATCTTTATAAAGACTAAGGTTTTGTCTAATAATACATACACTGAATTTATACTTTTTAATCAATTTACTTTTGTATAAATATATATAATTTTCAAAGTAAATTATTTAAACACGATTACATCTTTTTCTTCATTCTTAGCATAGCCGTATCTCCTTATTTTCCATTTACATCCTTTGCAAATATCAAAAATCAAAATACTATCACTTCCACTAAATTCTTTTTTATATACTAATTCTACCTCTTTTAAAATATTTTGCAACACTCTACTGCTATTTTTTATTTCAAAAACAGAATACTGTATTTTACGACCAAATTTTTTCAAAAACTTAGAAAATCTTGCTCGCGGTTTATTATCTGTAAAATCGTAAGATATTATAAGCATAAATTTAAAATTATTTAATTTTAAATTTATTAAAATTGTTTTTATCGTTCATTAAAGAACGGTAAAAGCTTTGTATAAATAAATATATGTTTTCTTTATTATCCATTATTGATTGAGCGAAAATTTGCGAGTATTTTTGACCTTTCTCAAATTTAATACTATATTTTCCATTTTTAAAAATAAAATCATTTTCATTTATCTGTTTTAAATTATAAGATTTTAGTAATTGTTTATCTATGATTGAACGAAATGGCTCAACAATATCACAAGTTAAAGATTTTCTTTGAAAAAATAACTGATGATAAAACCCTTTATAGGTATCAAAACCGTAAAGCAAAAGCAATGAATCAATAAAATTAAACAAAATAGTATAACCTAAGTCAAGTAAAAAATTTGAAATATCAGGCTTTACTCTTGGCATTCTTCTAAACCAACCAACCTCTTTAAAAAATTCTTTAAAAAATTCTTTGGAAACATTACCCTCTAAACCTAAAAGTGATTTAATATTATCTACTTTTTCAATCTGATTAAATATTTTTTCTTTATCTTTATTATTTTTTCCAAGTAAAAACATTTGATTTCTAATCTTATTTTTAACTATGTTTTTAGATAATTCTAAAGCGTATTTTTTAGTCATTTTATATTGCCTTTCTTTAAGTAAATAATTGCCTTCTGATTTAGAATTAACAGTAGCATAAGATTCAAAATTATTTTTCATAAAAAACATTGAAATTCCATATTTAGAAGCTTCGCGTAAAAGAACGGTAGTTATAGAAATATCGCCAATAACAAAAACAACAAAAACCTTATGACAGGATGCCCTATTTATAATTTTATTATCCTTTAAAAACAGAATATTTTCATTGCTAAATTTTATTTTATTTTCCGCTTTTATGTCTATTTGTATAAATAAAATTTGTTTTTCTTTAAAATCAGGTAGTGTAATCATTTTTACCAACTTAATACTCCATAAACACTTAATTCACATTTTAAACATTTATGATTTTTTACTTTAGAAATATCAAACGAATTTATGTCACTCAAAACTTTTTCAAACTTTTTTATTTCATTTTTATTAGGAATGTATATTTTATACCTTTTATTATCCTCTAAACTATGTAAAAATAACTTTTCCACTTTATAACCCATTTCAACAAGACAAAAATATTGTGCGTATAATTGGTATTTATAACCATTATAAATTTCCTTTATCCTTGTTTTTCTTTCAATCAAAGCATATTCTTGCTTATCATAAATATCAATCTTACCCATAATATTATATTTTTCACTATAAATATTAAAACACTGTAAATACCTACTTGCCGTAGAATATTTCCCTGCTTCAATACTTTGATGATTTATCTTGCCTGCGACTTGTGACGTTTGATGAAAGGTTTTAGAGTTAAAACCCTCGTACATACTATGCAAATAAAGCGAAACTGGACAAAACAAAAAATCATTTATTTTTGAAATTTGTATATATGGTTCCATAAAAAATATCTATTTTTGAACAAATTTATCCCATTCATCAATATCTATAAACAAATCTCCCCAATTCATTTTATCTAAAATGCCATTTTCTTTTTTGTATTGTTTTATTTTTTCTAGAACCATAATGCCTTTTCTTGCTATATTGTATGCCCCATTCTCATCACCATTTTTAACGATCGCTGACTCATCGTCAGAACAAAAACCGCACTTCGGACAAGAAATATAATCAATTTCTGTTCCTGATATACTGTTGCGTATTTCAAATAATAAATTCAAATAATTAAACAAATTTTTATAAAAGTTACTATCAAATTTTTCTGATAGCAATTTATCAAGTAGATTTTGTTTATAGTCTAGCTTTGCTCCTTCAAAAAGACTGAACAAGCATTTTGTTATATCGTACTTTTTCACTATTCCTCTTTTTGTGTTTTTTACTTCCTCCGATTGACCCTCCTCATACACACTCTCACCGTCCAATATAATTTTTCCTCTTTCGGTATTTTTGTCGTGCCATCTGTAACGAATAGCGCCTTTTGTGTTTATGCTAAACAAATCCTTCTTATTAATATTAGAATACAAAACATTGCTTCTTTTTTTGTTTTTATTTCTTTCCGCATCTTCATTGCTCATAAATTCACTCAAAGAATAACTCAAATTAAAACATTGATTTTTGTCGTTATACTCAAAAGTTTTTAATTTTTTCAAAACATTTTCCGCTTTTCCAATGTTATTTTCAAAATAAAATTTATTGTTATTTTTCCTAAAACCGCATTGGGGACAGGTTTTAGAAGTATAGCTGGCTTGAGTGTAGAAGATGATACCTGTTTGTTTGCCCATTTCCTTAAAAGAAGTGAACGGGGCGGCTAATTGATATGCTTTTAATAAATGCCCCGCTTGATTAGGATCTTTCTCGCCTTTCTCAACCAAGAAACTCAATTTATCAATCAATGCTTTTTCAAGTTGTTGATAGATACTCTTTTCAATACCGCCTCTAATTTGCTTAAACCTCATATTAAGATCTTCTAAAACAATAATAGCATTGTGTTCTATTGCCAAATCAGCTAATTTTCTGACAACTTGAGAAATATAACCCCTTTTCAAATCTTTTATACCCTCAACACTTTGCCAATCCTGTCTTGCTTGTTCTCTATCGCCCGCTCTTTCTTCCAATTTTTCGGCGTAATTTACTTTATTTATCTCGTTGAAACTTCCGCTATCCAAAATTTTCCCTTTTGGGTCAATCACGGAATAATAAGCAAGATGTTTTTCTCCGCGATCAACACCTATGATGTTTATATCATTTTCAGAAAGAAAATCATTTATATAGTTATTAAACCCATACAGAGAACCCTTTCCCCTGTTAAGCGTAATTGGGCAGTGAAAAAATATTTTATCTTCTGAATAGCGTTTTCGATCTATAACAGATCCATTTTCTCTATTCTTGACTTTGACCCATTTTTTCTCCTTCTTATCCCATTTTTTATAACCAAGCCCCGCTTCTTCTTTCTTGGGCCTAAAAAACAACTCCGCTTGCCCGTTTAATTTAATTGGGAAGTTTTTTGCTATATTTTCCGGAGAGAAGACATTTTCAAAATACAAAGTATGAAGATTTTTCTTTCCAGTTTTGCCTTCTGCAAAATCTTGATTATAAATTTTAAAAAGATAAAGTTCTCCGTTTTTATTTTTTTCATCAATATAACTCCGTGAAATATCTTTAAAGGATATTTTATAGCCATTTTGCGAAACATCGCGATAAAATTCATCGATATTTTCTGTATAGCTTTCTGGTTTTTTTACACTCGTGAAATCATAGCATCTCCAGCCATCGTATTTTGACAAACAATCAATGTAAAAACCAATCAATTTTTGCATTTTTACAACTGAAAAATTATTTCCTTTTTTAAATTCTTTATTCTCATAAATTTTAACTATTACTTCTGATGGTTTAAAAAAATCTAGTCCTTTTTTTGAAAAACACACATGCGGAAAATCTTTTTTAGGATCAGAAAAAAGCTTATATACAATCTTTTTGTAAACACCATTTTCAATATTTTTCACAAATTCAGCATTATTTCTGTCATCAAAAATTTTATTATTTCCTTTTTTCATCAAGCCTAAATAATATTTCCCGTCTTTTAGTAAAATAACTGCGGAATTATCAGATTCTTTGTTTTTATCAAAACCATTTGCCAACGTCGGATTCTCAAAATTCAGCTTCCGTTTTTCTTCGCTATACGGCTTTTTTGTCAGATAATTCCGCAAATCATTATAAGTTTTTATGATTTCCTCATAGGCATTTTTATGAAACAACAAATACCCTCTATCAGAGTTTGTATAAAACTCACTTAATTCGTAATCATCATTCCAGTTTCTCTTTTTCTCAATGGCAAAATATTTCGCCATTTGATAAATCCATAAAACACTATCCGCAAAATTTTTAATCGCTATTTTTGAATTCTCGTCATTTTTAAATTCTTTTTTATTGATAATATTTTCAAAATGCTTTCTAAAAATAGAATAGCCGATTTCTGTTTTTATTTTCCCTTCCTTCTCGTTGCTCTCAAGCACTTTTTCTGTATTTTGAAATTGCTCTAATTTTTTGTTGAAATTTTTATTTTTATCAATAAAATGTTCTATTTCTTTTTTAAATAAAGAATTGAGTTCAAAATTGAAAATCTGTAAAAATTGATCCCAAGCATTTTCTTTCCCCGTTAAAAAACCTTTATCTTTTTTATTATCTTCATTTTTATAATATTTTTCTTTCCAAAGTCTTTCTTCTTTATTTTTTTCTAACCCATCTTTAAGATGTTGCAGAATTATAAAGTTAGGAAATTTATAACCATTTTCATCTTTGTCAACCTTTGGATCTTTTTTATCTTTTCTAAAAGAATCATACCATTCTCTTATTTCTTTTTGGTTTATAACTTCAAAAATACATTCTTCAAATTTTTTAGTATCGCCCGTCCACTTATAAGCAATAGTATTTAATGCTTCTTTGGAAATATAAGTTTTACTCAAATCATAATTTTCATTGTGCTCTACAAAATCAGAAAAAAGAGTCCTTAAAATTTTAGTTTTTTCTTCAGCGGTTTTGTAAAAACTCTTTAATGCTTCAATTAATTTATCATCATTTTCAATGCCAATTATAAACTTCTCTTTTTCACTTAAAATTTGCTTGTGAAGCAATTTTAAGAAAGATGGTTTTTCACCTTTTTTATCTTGGCGATATTTATTTATGAGTTCATTTATCCCCTTTAACTTTTCCCCATTTTTCAAAGTTTTGCCGCCTATAAATTCGTTATAAGAATCAATGCCTTCTTGCAGTAAACATTGATTATAAAAATCAAAAGAAAAAACATCATTAGCGGTTTTACCAAAATTTTTCTCAATTTCTGAAAAATCAATTTTATTTTTTATCTTTTTGAAATCTTTTAAATTATCACAAAATCTTTTTAAATTTTGGTCAATAATCCTAGTGGCTATCTGCCCTGCCTTGCCTTCATCTTTATAAAAATTTTTTCTTGTTTCCTGAAATTTCGTAAAATATCCGACGAAACCCTTCCATTCGTCAAAAATTGAGAGCTTTTCTCCTTTTTCATTTTTCAAGAAATTGCTATATTCATCTTTCAAAAAAGCATTGTCTTCTTTCCCATATTTTTCTTTCAATAAATCAAAAACGCCTTTCTCAAACAAAATGCCGATATCTTTATTCTTTAATCCTAAGTTTTTATATTTTTCACCAGCCCAGTGTTTTGCTGTTGTATTAAAAAAACCGACTATTTCTTTTCTCAACCCTTCTGCCTCATTCTTTAATTTTTTTATGATCTCTTTATCTTTTTTGTTCTCTCTCCAAATTTCAAAAATTTTAAAATAATTTTTTAAATCAGATAAAGGTGATTGGCTAAGCGCCTCGTCAACAAATTCTCTATGCAATCTATCAATAAACGGCTTTGTTTGTTGATATTTCTCCTGAATTATTTTATCTTTACCAAAAACGTCCGCTTCATCTAACATTTTTTGAGTATTCTCCACCGGCTTCAATTCAAACCTTAACGTTTTACTTAATTCATACAAATTCGTAAATCCGTTAAAAACGCTTTTTTTATTATTTACTTTATTCATATATTTTTGCTCAAAGCTTTTTAATAAAAATATTAAGAAACTGTTGAGAAATAAAAAATTATCCCGTATATTCTTTTTTATTTAAAATAAAAAAGGAACGACGGTTATCGCCCAACAAATATGCTTACCAAATGGTTAAGCGCTATTGGAACCGTCATCCCCTTTTTATTCTTAAGCTTAAACGAACTTAAGAGAAATATTAAGAATGATTGTTGAGCGACATTTATAATATAACACTTTTAAAAAATAAATCAATTATGTACTTATAAAAAAGGGTACCTTAATGGTTAATTACCTAATGTCACCTTTTTATTGCTTTATTTAATCAAATTTTAATATTAATTGCATTATCTTAAGTATTTAAAGCGATTTTCATTATGCTCTTCTAAATTTTTGGAAAAAATAGTTTCTCCTGTGTCTTGTCGCGATAAATAATACCAAAAAAAAGTATCTGAAGCATTTGCAACAGCAAACAAGCTATCAAATCCCGGATTAGAAATAGGGCCCGGTGGCAAACCAATGTTTTTATAAGTATTATATAATGATTTTATGTTTAAAAACTCTTTACCCAAAGTATTTTTTGGTGTTAAAAAATTATTATTTCCATTAAATTTTAACGAATATATTATTGTAGAATCAACTTGAAGAGGCATTTTAACGCGCAATCTATTTAACAAAACGCCAGCTACAATAGGTTTATCGTTTTTATTCCATACCTCTCTTTCCACAATGGACGCGAGTATAACTCCTTCATAAAAACTAAGTCCTTGTTTTTTAAAACCGTCTTTTATTTCATTAGTTAATTTGCTTTCAAAATTATCAAGAAATTTTTCCAAAATTTCTTTTGAAATTTGCGTATTGTATTTTGTATTATTACTTTGCGCGAAATAAGGTTCTTGTTTCTTACTTTGTTCGAAATAAGAATCTTGTTTCTTACTTTGTTCGAAATAAGAATCTTGTTTCTTACTTTGTTCGAAATAAGAACTTTCGTCTTGTTTCGCGCTTTGCGCGAAATAGTATGTATCTGGAAATAAAAATCCTTCTAATGAAACATTATCAGGTATATTTTGCAAAAAAGAATACTTTTTTCTTAAATTATTATCTATATTTATAAATATATCATAATTAATATTTATACCATTTTTTTGAAACATATTAACTATATCATTGATAGTGTATCCTTCTAAAATAGCAATCTTAATGCCTTTAGAAATATAATTTCCTTTTCCGCTAATCATCAATAAAAAATCATAGCTATTCATTTCTAATTTCAATTTATATAATCCAAATCTAATATTTTTATCTTTTCCTGATAATACAGCGTATATTAAAAGCGGTAGCTTATTTTTTATTATATTTTTATCTTCTGCTTCATTTAAAATATCGTTTAAATTTTGTCCTTGTTTGATTTCAAATAATTCTTCTTTAGAAATATTTAAAGAATTTCTTAAAGACAAATTAAAAAACAAAACTATAATAGCTATCAAAAAAATAGCGCCTGATAAAACGCCGTAAAAAAATCTTTTAAATACGCTAAATATTAGACCTTTTTTTCCTGATGAATAATATGTTTTTTGCATTTAGAACAAAACTTTTTAAATTCTAACTTGCGCGTTACTAACTTTTTGTTCTTAGTAACGAAATAATTAGCGTTTTTGCAATCTTTGCAAACTAATTTTAACAATTTATCTTGTGACATAATATTAATAAATTAAAAATTAAAATACGAAACTTTTAAGCACTTTTTATTTTATGAGTCTTCTTTGACTTCAAAGGTTAAACAAGAAATCATAATAATAGCCCAAGAACGGATTTGAACCGTTGGCCTACTCCTTACCATGGAGTTGCTCTGCCAGCTGAGCTACTTGGGCGCTCTTTTGGGCGGTGAGGGGTCAGACGCTAAAACATTAGTTTTAGCTAAAGTCCCTCACTTTTCTCATATTTTGGGCGGTGAGGGGTCAGACGCTAAAACATTAGTTTTAGCTAAAGTCCCTCACTTTTCTCATATTTTGGGCGGTGAGGGGTCAGACGCTAAAACATTAGTTTTAGCTAAAGTCCCTCACTTTTCTCATATTTTGGGCGGTGAGGGACTCGAACCCCCGTAGCTCTTGCGAGCGTTTGGTCTACAGCCAAATGCGATTGCCACTATGCGAACCGCCCGTTTACTCAATATAAGCCGATGAAGGGATTTGAACCCCTGACCTTCACTTTACAAAAGTGTTGCTCTTCCAGCTGAGCTACATCGGCATAAATTACGCTGAAATTTTGTCAAGTAATTCTTTTATCTCTTTATCATTAGAACCTGATTTTATAACATGCTGAAAACAATTTTTAGCGTCTTCAAAATTATTCATTGCTATATATACCTTGCCTAATTTCTTATAAAAAGAAATATCTCTTGGATTTTTAATAATAGCTTCTAATAAATTTTTTTCTTTTTGTGATAAGATTTCCAAATCTATATTATCTTTATTTTTATTATCAGCATTACTGCTTATATTAATCTCATGAAATCCAAAAATTTTTTCTTGATTTTCTTCTTTATTTTTATATTTCACTTTTTGTTCTTTATTACTTAAAATATCTTCAAAAAAATTTTTATTATTATTAATCGTTTCTTTTCTTAATCTCTTTTTTTCATTTATACTATCATACAATACTGTTATTTTAGATTTTAAATTTTTTAATTGTAAAATAATAAGACTAAAAAATCTTTTAATATAAATATAAGCGCTTAATAAATTATTAGCAATAATAGGTTTTGATTTATTAATTTTACTGTAAATTATTTTATAAAAACTAAAAACGCTATTTCCTATATGTAGATGCAATTCTTTAAAAGACAGGTTTTGACCGCGATATATTATACTATTATACTTCAAAACTATAAAAACAAGTCCTAAAAAACTCAAGACTATAACTATTTTTACTATAATTATAAACATAAACAGGTTATATGTTTCATTATTTAACAAAGTCAAACGCTATCAATTATTCTTTAACTAGCAAAGCGAGTTTAAGAATAATTAGAGGTTTTTAACTCAGATTTTCTTAATGAATATCTTGTAAAATTAGATATTTTAATATTTTCTCCTAATTTACTTATATTTTTTTTAATTAGATCATTAATAGTTATTTTCTCGTCTCGTATATAATTTTGTGATAAAAGTTCTCTAATATCTTTTGGATTCATAGCTGAAATATGCATAGCTATTTCATAAGCCAAATTTTGAAAATCTTCATTTCTTGAAACAAAATCTGTTTCACAATTAATTTCTATTAATACGCCGTTTTTTTTATCACTATGTATATAAGAAGATACTATTCCTTGAGCAAGTTTTTGCTCTGATCTTTTTTTAGAAACTTTATCAGCGTGTTTTGTAAAAATAATTTCTTTAGCCTTATCAATCTCATTATCTGCTTCTGCTAATGCTTCTTTGCAAGCTATTATTGATACGCCAGTGTCAAAGCGCAATTTTTTTAATAAATCTATGTTCATATTTTAATAAATTTATATTCTTTTATTTTAATAAATTTATATTCTTTTATTTTAATAAATTTATATTCTTTTATTTTAATATCTAATTTGTGTTTCTAATTAAATACTTTTTTCACTTTATCCAATATATATGCTATTGAAGTAATAGCATCGTCATT
>Ga0209542_10005200_pt1 | contig 26196 bp, 28 predicted proteins | sample RifCSPhighO2_01_FD_184028 | JGI IMG/M metagenome (GOLD analysis project Ga0209542, IMG submission 184028) | Soil microbial communities from Rifle, Colorado - Rifle CSP2_plank highO2_0.1 (SPAdes) (version 2) | ecosystem: Environmental > Terrestrial > Deep subsurface > Rock core/Sediment ...
ATTTCCGGAGTAAAGCCTGAGGAGATTGATGCTGTCGCGATTGCAAATATAACTCCGGGAGCAGGAGCCAACCAGGATTTCAGGATTCCGAATAAAAGGAGATTTGTCATGGATCAATTGAGCAAGATGCCTTCACTCATCGGATCCTCTGCTTTTATTTCTGCGTACCGGGTAGTGTATTCAAGGATGAAGCATGGAAAGGAGGTTATTGAGCATATCAGAAAGAAGGGAGTTAATGCCCAGGTTGAGTTTGTGGAGCATCATGAATGCCATGCTGCGGGCGCGTTTTACACTGCTCCTTTCACTAATTTCAAGGATTGCATTGTTGTTACAACAGACTCAAGCGGGGATGGGTTGTGCGCGACTGTAAATGTTGTAGATGAGCATAATGGATTGAAGCGGGTTGCTTGGACTCCTTTTTACCATTCGCCTGCGTCGATCTACAGCTATATCACTTTTAATATGGGATTTGTTGACGGGAGGCATGAAGGAAAGGTTACAGGATTGGCTGCGTATGGAGATGCAAAGAAGGGGTATCCTCTGTTCGAGAAGATGATGAAGACAGAGGGGATGCAATATCGAAGGACTCCTTTTGTGAAAGGATGGGGGAGGACTGCTGCTGCAAGAGTTCATCTCCTCACCCAACATATGAAAAGAGAAGATATTGCTGCCGGGCTGCAGAAGAGATTTGAAGAGGTGTGCAGGGATCTTGTTCAGAATTCTTTAAAGGAATACCCGAGAAAGAATGTTTGTCTGGCAGGAGGAGGGTTTGCAAATGTGCGGGCGAACCAAGTTGTATCTGAGATTGAGGGTGTCGAGAAGGCCTATATCCACCCTCACATGGGAGACGGAGGATTAGCAGTCGGAGCTGCTTTAGGCTTATGGGCTAGAAAGACCATCGCAGATGGAAGAAAACCAATGCCTGTTGGGATTTCTCATGCGTACTTTGGGCCTGAATACAATGAAGAGTTTATTGAGAATGAATTGAAGAGGCATAATGTGAAGTACCAGTATGTCAAGGATATTGAAGGATGGGTTGGCCAGCTTGTGGCAAACAAGAAGATTGTGGGAAGATTCAACGGAAGGATGGAATACGGTCCAAGGGCTTTGGGCAACAGGTCGATATTGGCTGACCCTACGGATAAGTTCATCAATGCGTGGCTGAACAAGAGGCTTAACAGGACTGAGTTCATGCCTTTCGCTCCTTCAATTTTGCGGGATGCTGCTGAGGACTATTATGAAGATTTTGGTTCTAAAGAGATCGCAACCTGGTTTATGACGATAACGCTGAATTCTACAAAACGGGCTGCTGAAGAAGCTCCTGCTGTCAACCATCTTGACAACACTGCCAGGCCGCAGACAGTATCCAGTGATCAGAACCAGAGTTATTACAAAATCCTGAAGAGCTATTATGATATAACAAGAAGGCCGTTGTTCGTAAATACCTCGTTCAATATGCATGAAGAAGCGATTGTATGCACCCCTGATGATGCCCTAAGGTCATTGAAGCTGGGAGCTGTTGATGTTCTTGCGATAGGGAATTTTTTGGCTGAGGTACGGTAAATGCGCTGGATTTCTCTGGCCGCCCTTGTTGTTTTTTTATTGCTATCTGCGTATTCTTTTTCCATGTATGAGAGATATTATCCGAGCATAACTGGGTTTTCAAAGAATCCTCAGATGTATGACGGAAGGATCATTGAGGCTGAAGGAAGGATTTATCAGTCAGATGGAAGGTATTTTTTGGAGACAACAAGCAATATCCCGGTTGAGATTGTATCTGATAAGGAGATAGAGGTTCCAAAATTGGGCTCAGGAGTTGTTGTTGGAAGATTGAGAGGAGATGGAACTCTGCAGGCGGAGGATATTCATATTGAAGATTATCATGATTTTAAGTATGCGGTGTCAATAGCTGCCTTTCTTGTTTTTCTGGCGTTTTTCTTCAGGGCGTGGAGGATTTCATTACATGGGTTTGCGGTGAGGAAGCGTGCCTGACTGGGTAGGCCATATCTTATTTGCATTGATCCTCTGCGAGATTGGCAGGGTCAAAAAAGGAGAGATGAGAGCTCTTGTTGTCCTTGGCGCATTATTGCCTGATATCGTGAGCAAGGCACATCTTCTGGGATTCTTTCTTCCGTTTAATGCAGAGCAGATGTTCCTGTTTTTCCATCCGACAGCTCATTCGTTATTAGGGGCGTTTTTGCTTGCCTTGATTGCCTCAGGATTGTTTGTTTATGACCAGAAGAAGGCTTTTTTGCTGTTGAGCATTGGCTCTGTTTCCCATATCCTGGCTGACATGACGAATCGGTTTTTTGTCTATGGGCCGATTCATGTGTGGCTTCCGTTCTCGTTCCAGAGCACGTTTGCAGGACTGTTCTGGAGCGATGAGTATTTATATCAAATCCTTCTGTTTCTGGTGTTGTATATGGCTCTACTTGCTGTCAAGGGATGGAAACGATGAAATGGGTTCATGCCCTTATGCGAATCGGGTTTGGAGTTGCTATCCTTGCTGCTTTGTTCTATACTGTCGGGATTAAGGAGGTTATTAACCATCTTGGCCAGGCTAATGTATTGGTTGTTGTGCTTGCTGTCACCTTTTTCGGCCTCGGGATGCTCATCGGAGCAGGGAATTTCATGATGCTGGCGTGGCCGGTGAATAATAAGATTAGGTATCTTGAGTTTGTCAGAATCTTTTCCCTAAGCTGGGCGATAAGCCTGTTCCTGCCTTCAAGGATTGGAGAGCTTTCCCTTATTTACTATCTGAAGAAGGAAGGGATAGAGATGGGCAAGGCTGCGGCATTATTTTTGATTGATAAGATGATTACGACTGCGATCATTGTTACGCTTGCCGTGTTTGGATTCTTCTTGTTCTTTCCTGAGACGAATGCTGCATTCACAGTCTTGCTTATTCTGTTAGGAGCCGGGATTTTAGGGCTGTTGGTTTTTCTTGAGCCTGTAAGAATGTTCACCCGAAGACACGTCTTGAGGTCTTATGCAGGCAGGTTTGACAAATTTCTAGATACGTTTATTTACTATGTGAAGAATCACAAGGCAAGGCTGTCTTTGAATTTCTGCATTTCAGTCGTCAAGTGGTTTGTTCTGACGTGGTTCATGTGGTTTTTGTTTAAGAGCATTGGCGTTTCTCTGGATCTTTTTACTTTGATGGAAATCCAGGCGATGCTTGTGATCGTTGCTTTGGTTCCTATCACGTTAAATGGACTCGGGGTCAGGGAATCTGCAGGGGTCTTTCTGTATTCTCAAGTAGGGGTGAATGCTGAGGCTGCCGCTGCTTTCTTTCTTCTTTTGCTGATATTGAACTATATCATTGCAAGCCTGATATTTCTGTTCTTTTGGGGAAGGGTTAAGGAGCATGTGAAGGCTGCTGGAGAGGAGTCGCAATGAAAAGTTGCTCACTTCGTTCGGCAACGCCTAGTTCGCCATGTACTGTTTCGGCTGTTGAACGACATTCCCCGTATGGGGCGTCCCCCTTGTCGTTGCTCTGCTCTCTGTTTAAATGGCTCACGGATGGCGTTGCATCGCTTTTCATTGCGACTTGAGGAGGAAAAGCTTTGAAAACAATAAAAGTCTATGCTGCAGGGAAGATTTCCAAGGAATCTGTTTTCAAAACGCATAGCTGGAGAGACGATTTCTGCAAGGAACTGTCTGCCAAGTCTGGCTTTGAGATTGTTAACCTGGACACAACAAAGGCTGATGAAGATTTTGATTTTGACCAGGGAAATCCTGAGCTGATTGTTGGAAGAAATTGCTTTATGATACAAAAAGCTGACCTGGTCATTGCCTATCTGTCTGATGACATAAGCGTAGGAGGATCGCAGGAAATGCTCATTGCAAAATACTTCAAGAGGCCTTTGCTTGGGATTGCTCCAAAAAATGGGAAGTTTAATGCCTCAGAGAAGGAGGTGCTTGGAAGAACCTACAAGGATTATATCGATCCGTTTGTTGCAGTCTCATGCGATGCTGTTGTTGCAGACATTGATGAGGCAGCCAGGTTCATAAAAGAGTTTTTCAGCAGAGAAGCCAGGAAGGCTAAAGGATTGCATATTCTTGATGATGCCACAGCCTATTATCTCAAACAGTTCTATCCTTCTGACCGTGTGATGCATTAAGACGGCAGTTTTAAAAAGCAAACTCAGTTCCTGTTGCTGATGCATCCCAAAACAGCAGTGAGATGGCTTATTGCAGTGATGATTGCAACCCTTGCTTTTAAGATCGCTATCAGTTTTCTGCCTGTTGAGTTCCTGCTGACAAAGACTATTGATGAGGATGCTTTTTATTATTTCATGCTGAGCCAGAACATTGCTTCTGGAAATGGAGCAACGTTTGACAGAGTCAATCCTACGAATGGGTTCCAGCCGTTATGGACATGGATGCTTGTTCCTCTGTATTGGATATTTCCTGCATTTTCATTGCAGGCTGTTACGCTGTCTCTTGTTGTGCTGATGATATTTAGTGTTGCTACTTCATATTTTGTGTTTAGGATTGTTGAGAAATATACGAATTCTTCTGCAGGGTTAGTTGCAGGATTGTTTTGGCTGCTGAATCCGTTTGTGTTTTTTATCGGGCTGAATGGAATGGAGACTGCAATGGCTGGATGGTTTTTTGGGTTATTGATATTTGTGTATGTAAATTTGAGGAAGGGTGTATTTGAGATGAAGGATTATTTTCTTATAGGCATTACTGCTGCGTTGGCAATCTACAGTCGTTTTGATGCTGTGCTGCTGTTTATTGTCATTCTCTTCGATATGATGGTTGCTCAGACGGGGAATATTGCGGAGAAATTTAAGCCTGCTTTTTTTACCGGGATTATTGTTACTTTGCTTATTCTTCCGTGGTTTGTGTGGAATTATGTGAACTTTGATACAATACGGCAGGTGAGCAGCGTTGCGATTCCGTTCCAGCACCATCAATGGTTCCTTGAGGAGTATGGAAGCTACTTGAGCGGCGCGTTTGTGTGGAGGGAGGTGTCCTATGCAAGTATTGCCGCAGGAATCGCTTTCATGATCTCGGGATTCGGGGGATTGCTGCCTTTCGGGATGGTGAGATATAGTTATTACTTCTCGTCATTGAGTTCTATACTTGTGTGGGGAGGTATAGGATTGATTATCCTTTTATTCATTATCAAGACTGGGGGGAAGTTTAAAGGGTTTTATGCAAAAATAAAGAGCCTGAATTTCCTGCTTGTCTTTAGCCTGCTGATTTTCCTGTACTATCCCTTGTACCACTGGTATCTTCCGATGAGGTATTTTTATCCGTTGCTTATTGTTATTTCAATCTATTTTGGGCTGCTCTTTTATTATTTGTCTTGGGTTGCCTTGAAAAAATACCATTATAGAACTATCGCACTCGGTTTTTTAGGAGTCCTGGTGCTTTTGTCTTTTGTCCAATCCGGAAGAGAATTCTGGAGCTTTGGAAGAAGCCCTTGGCATAAGGAGTTCCTGGATGACGCCTCCTGGATTAAAGCCAATACTCCGCCGGATGCTGTGATAGGGGCGTTTAATGCAGGGATTTTAGGCTATTTCAGCGGAAGGAGGGTCGTGAACCTGGATGGGGTTATCAACAATAATGCGTTTGAGGCGATGAAAGGAGAGAGGCTTGGAGAGTTTATGCTGGAGCAGAACATCAGCTACCTTTCGGATCACCAGCACTCTGTGGATATCTTTTCTACGTTTTACGGGAAAGAATGGGGAAAAGAGCATTTACGGCTTGAAAGACAGATTCCAGGAACGTTTCATGGGGATAATCCGAGGGTGATTTATAGGGTGCTTCAAAACGCAACCCTTAAATATTAGTTGTATATACGTATATACATGGAAACAAAGGTTGTGCAGAGATTCGGAAACAGCGGCCATGTCGTGCTGCCCAAAGAGTATGTTGGAAAACGGATAGCATTTCTAGGCCAGCCTAAAATCTTTGGAGACATCAAGAGGGAAGTGTTAGAGATGCTGGCTCCCTGTTCTGAGCATATTCTCGGGGTTTATCTGTATGGATCCTATGCCAGGCAAGAAGAGGCCGCTGAGTCAGATGTTGATATCCTGGTCGTTGCTGATCGCAAGCTGCAATTGGAAAAGAAGATACTGGCCTATTCGATTGCGGTTGTTACCCTCAATGAGATGGATACCTTATTGAGAGAGAATGCAGTTCTTCTGCTTCCAATAATTAAAGAGGCTAAAGCTGTCATTAACCCGATGCTCCTTGAAGGGTATAAAGAGAAGACATTTACTTTCAGGAATACTCATACATTTTTGGAGAACACTACCAAGATATTGGGGCTGAATAGGAAAGGGCTTGATATGGATTTTGAGATTGGAAGCCTTGTATATTCCCTGATGCTGAGAATCCGGGGGCTCTTGATGATTGAGCTTATTAGGAATGGCGGCTCTTACTCGAAATCTGCATTATTTGAGTTCTTGCGAAGCAACGGGATCTCCGCCGCTAAGATTAAGGAGTTCTACACGATTTACGGCAATGAGAGAGAAGGTGAGAGAGTAACAGAAAGCAGCGTAATCGGCAAGAGGGATATTGAGTTATTATTGAGGACTGCTGAACAATTGCTGGGGAAGGCTGAGGCTGGAATCCGATGAGCAAGAAGAAGTATAAGAAGGGGGTTGAGAGCATACAAGGCCAGATAGATACTCATAAGGATCTTAAGTTAGCTTCAGCAATTCTGGAAGGAAATACAGAACTCGCAGGGTATTATGAAAAAGAGATTAAGCGGCTGGAAGGACAGCTTCGGGAAAAACAGATGAAATTGCTGCCTCGACGCAAGAGGGTTGCGGAACTGAAATGCCAGACATAAATAACCCATAAAAGTGTTATGTCTGGCAAACATTAGTAAGCGATTTATTCTATGACTTATTTTTGTCGCTTACTACTGAAGCGGAAATGATTTAAAGGGCGTCTATTTGCTTATGCAAATGCAAAAACAGGACTGGAAAAAGAAGCTTACTCCAGAGCAATACCATATCCTCCGGGAAAATGGGACTGAGACTGCGTTCACTGGAAAATACTGGAATACAAAGGATAAAGGGATGTATGTGTGCGCCGGTTGCGGAGCAAAGCTGTTTTCTTCTGGCACGAAGTTTGATTCTGGAACAGGATGGCCCAGCTTCTGGAAGCCTGTTTCTGAAGAGGCTGTGGAGAAGAAATCTGATACAAGCCACTTTATGAGAAGGACTGAGGTTCTATGCAAGAAATGCGGAGGGCATCTTGGGCATGTCTTTGATGATGGGCCTAAGCCGACAGGAAAGAGGTACTGCATCAATTCTGCGTGTTTGGAATTGAAGAAGAAGGGATAGGAGTTCTTTTCGAGGTCTTCTAGTACCTTCCACCGGAGAGTGATGAATTACTTTTAAATATTATTAAAACCCTCAAGACAATATAGGGAGTTAATGAAAATGATGAGAACCTGCAGTGTAGGATACCATGGAGATGGGAGGGCTCAAATAGAGATTGGAAAAGATGTCAACAGCTTTTTTTCAAAAGACAAGAGGGAGATAATCCTTAAAATAGGTAGTACTAGGTATTATACAAGATTGCCTGATTGTTTTTTCACGAATTGCAGACATTTGAGAACTGCCTATGACAAAATAGATAAAAAAGAGATTTTTTCAATGTTCTTCATGATTACAATCACTTCCTCAGCATATCAGCCAAGAATGCAAACAGCCAGACCTGGATTGATATGCTTATCAAAAGAACTGCAAGCATGATGCTGGGAAAATGGCCGACAATGCCTGTTGTCAGGAAGAGGTAGGTGAGCCAGATTCCAAGAAGGAAGCCTGGCAGGAAAATTATTGCTCCGAAAAGGCCGAAGAATTTTAACGGCTCATAATCACGGTAGATCCTGAACAGGTTGACCCCTGCCTTCAATGCGTAGTCAAACGGGCCTTTCATCAGCCTTGATTTTCCGTGCCTTCTGTTGAAGTGTACTGGAACTTCAACCACCTTGAATTTCTGCTTGACTGCCCGGATAATCTGCTCCTGGGTGTAGGTGAACCTGGAGGTTATCTTGACCTGCTCTGCGACTTCCCTTGTAAATGCCCGGAAGCCTGTCTGAAAGTCTGAGAAATGCTTCTGGATGATCCTTGAGATGAGGCTGGAGAACGCTTTGTTTCCTATCCGCTTTATGATGGGCATATGCTCAATCTTTCCTTTGAATCTGCTTCCAAGGACAAGGTCTGCCCCTTTATTTATCTCGTTCACTAATAAATGGATCTCTTCTGGAAGATATTGGCTGTCTGCATCAATATGGACTATAATATCTGGATTCAATAGCAGAATTTGCTCCATCTCGGTTCGGAAGGTCTCGGCTAAGCCTAGGTTGCTGGGATGCCTGAAGACGACCGCTCCTTTGGACTTGGCTATTTCTGCTGTCCTGTCTTTGGAACCATCATCAACAACCAGAATCTTTGCGTTATAGCCATTTTGGCGTATCACTTGCTTCAGTTTGTCAAGAAGAGCGCTTATCGTCTTCTCTTCGTTAAAGGCAGGGATGGTTATGGCTATGTTCATAGAGGAGAAGAATCTTTGGCGTTATTTATAGGTTGTGCTTGAGGCTTCTGCAGATGGACAGGATCTGTTTTCCGATAACCCCGGGAGTTGCGTTCTTTTTGAATAAATCGTAGCCTCCTTTCGCAATCTTTTCTCGAAGCTGCTTGTTATTTTTGATGGTTAAGATTGCATCAGCCAAGCTTTTTGGATTTGCAGGCGAGCAGAAGTAGACGTTCTTTTTGTGGGTGAAGAGCTCCTCTGCTGCTTTTGTTTTTGCAGTTATCAGCGGCTTTTTCATTGCGATGACTTCATAGGCCTTGTTTGGGACCACTAAACTGGTTTTCTGGGTATCGCCAAAGATTCCCAAACCAACAGAGGCTGAAGCAATGTACTTTGGGATTTCAATATTGGGTTTGCTTCCAAAGAACCTTAGATTTTTTAATTTAAGTTTCTTTGCAAGTTGCCTGCATTTCTTATAGGTCTGGCCATCTCCAACCATGATGAAAATGACATCGTGTTTTTCCAGGAGCTTCGCTGCTTTTACTATGTACTCTGTTCCCTGTAATGGAATGAAGCCTCCATGAAACTCTACAATGAACTTCTTTTCTTTTGCAGGCATCGGATAAAAGACATCATCATCTGCACCTATCCAGATCCTTTGTAGTTTTAAGCTGGGTATATTGAATTCTTTTGAGAAATAATCACAGTGCTGGTTTGTGTCAAGAAGGATTTTGTCTGCCTGGATGCTGTTCTCATCCCAATGCCTGAAGAGCTTTGCTATGAGGGATGACTTTTTGAATTTCTTCTTGTCAAAGGCGATTGTCTGGTAGCCTGAGAGAAAGGCATCAAGGATTAGAGGTTTGGAGGTGAGCCTGCGTATAATCGGAAGGAGAGGCTGGCTGTAAAAGCCTAGGAAGACAATATCATGAGGGGTTCCCCTCTTTGCCAGAAATTTTGCAAGGACTAACGGATAGCGGATGAGCGGATGCCTTGAGGAAGAGCACTCAATTATTTCGGCTCCGTTCTTTTTTAGGCCTTTAAGGATGATCTTGTTTCTTGCATAGGAAGGCTCTCTTCCTGAGATGAAAAGGATTCTCATTTCACAAGGCCTTTTTCTCTCAGCTCTTGGGTTGCCGCAGTTGACCTGTCCTCTGCCTTTACTGTCTGGGACCACTCTGCAAGCTCCTTCATGCCTTCTTCAAACCTCACTTTTGGCTCAAAACCGATCTTTGAGTGTATCTTTGAGATGTCTGCATAGCAGTGCCTGATGTCTCCTTTCCTGAACTTGTTCACAATTACCGGTTTGAGCTCTTCTTTTTTGTGGAGCTTGAGCAGAGTTTGCGCTACATCGTTAATTGTGAGCTGCCTTCCTGTGCCGACATTGAACACCTCGTAGTCTGCGGCGCTGCTCTTCATTGAAAGAAGGTTTGCCTGGGTGATATCATGGACAGAGGTAAAGTCGCGGCTTTGCTTTCCGTCCTCGAAAATCATAGGAGGGTGGCTGTTCTTTATCATTGACATGAAAATTGCTGCAACGCCTGTATAGGGGTTGTTCAAAGATTGCCTTGGGCCATAGACGTTGAAATACCGTAATGCCACTACTGGAATCCCAAATGCTTTGCCTGTGATAAGGGTTATCTCTTCCTGGTCTTTTTTTGCAAGAGCATAGATTGATGTGCATTCCTGGGCTTTGGATTCCTTTGTTGGGATTGGCTTTACTGTTTTTTTGCATTTCGGGCAGTGGAGCTCCCAGTCCTTTTTTTGCATCTGGGATTCTGTCCTTACTTTTGGAGAGACGTTTCCGCAATCCTCGCATTCATAAGAGCCTTCTCCGTAGGTGGACATGGAGGAGGCTGTGATTACTTTCTTTATATCGTGGTTATTGTTTACTAGTATATCAAAAAGGTTGGCTGTTCCCATTGTATTTACTTTCATGTACCTGCTTATCTGATACATGGACTGGCCAACGCCGACCATTGCTGCAAGATGGAAGATGATATCCTTGTCTTTGATTGCCTGCTTTAGCTGATTGTAATCTGTTACATCTCCCCTTATCAGCTTGGCGTTTGGGTTTATGTAAGAGGGGATGCTTTTGCTGTGGACCTGCGGCTCAATGCTGTCAAAGATGGTCACTTCATGGCCTTCTTTTATCAACGCATCTACTGTGAAGGAGCCGATGAAGCCTGCCCCTCCTGTGACGAGGATTTGCTGAGTTGCCATTGAAGAAGGGTTTGAACGGGTTTTTATAAAGGTTGCTACTTGTAGGGCTTCCCTGAAAATCTCTCCGAGGTTGCCGTCGGAAATGCCAAGCATTTCCGGGCGCTCCTTCGGAGCACGTCGGCTCGGCTGTAAAGACGATGGGAATGACCGACATTCCCCGGATGGGCAACCCTCTTGTCGGTTTTCCGTCTTTAATGTTAAGAGCCTCGCAAAAATGACGGCAACTACATTTTCAGGGAAGCCTACTTATAGATATCCTTGTCATTCTCGTCATATTCCTTGGAAAGCAGGACAACCCATTCTGCGTCCTCAATGGCTGTGAGCCAATGGAAGTCATAGGGATCTACTATGAAGCAGTCGCCTTTCTTTGCGATGAAGGTTTCCTCTTTTCCTGTCTTTGCGCTTTTGATTTTGACTTCGGCAGATCCTTTTATGACATAGAAAAACTCCTTGGTTATCTTATGGTAATGGCCTCCTCGTGTGGTGCCTTTCCTTGTGGAGGAATGGCTCAGTTGTTTCCAGGCATCTCCTTTGATGATCTCTATGAGAAATCCGCGCTCGTCATCAAACCTGAAGTACGGCTTTGTGTGTTTCATTTTAGTTGGTTTTGGTTCGTTGGCTTCTGGGTGGATTTATTCTGTATTGAGTGGGGGTATTTTGAACATCAGCGGTTATTTTTTTATTTTATTTTTATTATCTTTTTTATTTTGTTACTGTTTGCTTATTCTTAATTTTTTCATTGGTTATTTTTTATTGGAGGTTATTCTATTTCACAGCCAATCGAATTCGTTTTTTATCTTTATTGATTCATATTATTTTTAGTTATCTTCTTAAGGATTTAGTTTTAGTGAGGTATCATTGGTTATTTGGTGTATGATCATTCAATTGAACCATCATTAACCTTTATTAGGCCCTCTTTTGCAGGTCTATCCTGTGTCTTGGCCTCTTGTTTACCAATTCTTCATGCATTTCAGCAATTGCAGCGTCAAAAGTGTATTCCGGCTGCCAGTTTAATTCTTCTTTTGCCTTTGAGGTGTCCATGACATGATACATGCCTTCTTTCTTTATATGGGAGAGGGTTGATGGGGTAATCTCAGGATCCTTAATATCGAGCAAACCTGCTATTTTTTTAATGATATCTCCTACTTTGATCGGATCTCCGGAGCCGATGTTGAATGGTCCCTGCTTGCCTGAGAGTCCTGCCTGCATAAGCGCTGAGGAGACATCTTTCACATAGATCATATCGAGGGAGTCGTCAGGGCTTGTGTAGATGGTTATCTTGGGGCCTTTTGACAATTGGGCAAACGCGTCATAGACGGGGCCTCTTTTAGCCTCTATTCCAAAGATATAGCCAAACCTGAGGATTGTGGTTTGGATATTGAAGAGTTTGGTGTATGTGCTGCAGAAGAGCTCTGCAGAGTACTTGCTGATCGCGTACGGAACAGATGGGACAATCTCGTGCTCTTTTTGAGGGGTTGGATCCCTCCTTTTTTCGTAGAGGGTTATTGTCGAGGCGAAGACGACACGGGCTTTGTTTTCCTTTGCTGCCTCAAGGACATTAAGAGTCCCAATGGCATTATCCTGGTAATCTGCCTGGGGGTTTTCAATGGAATGGTAGACTGTTGGCTGGGCTGCGAGGTGGAATAGTATGGAAGCTTCGGATGCTGCATCCTGCAGAGAATCTTTATCCAGGATGCCCCCTTTTTTCCATTTGAAATCTTTATTTTTTATTAAGGCTAATGGCTCTGACCTGGAATATCCGGTAACATGCACTCCCTTTGCAAGGAGATCACTGCAGAGCTGCTTTCCCACCAAGCCTGAGCAGCCGGTTACAAGGACTGTTTTTCCTTTGTAGGCATTATCGTTTTGTTCCATACTTGATGACTCCGATCATCCTTATGAAATTTAAGGTCTCTTTCCAGAGGCTGAGCTTTGTCTTCCCTTTTCTTCTTTCGATATAGAGGATGGGGATTTCTTTCATGATATATCCTTTTTTATATGCCCTATAAAGGAATTCAGCGAGCATGACGTTTCCTTGCGGATGGAGGCTTTTTCTGATATCCCGGTAGAGGCTTCTTTTGAACACCCTAAAATTGTTTGTCGTGTCTCTGATCGGAAGCCCAAGGATGGACGTGAAGAGCTTCTGGCCGAGCATTGATGCGAGCTTCTTGTGAAAAGGCTTTCCTATGAATCTGCTTTTCCTGAGATACCTGCTTCCGATGATGCAGTCTATAGATTTTTTTTGGACATCGTGTATCATTTCGGGAAGATATTTCGGGTCGTGGGCAAGGTCAGAGTCCATTGCTATGAGAATATCGCCTTTTGCCGCATCAAATCCTGCCAGAAGGGCTGAGGCAAGGCCTTTTTCACTTGTTCGTGTTATAAGCCGGATGTTTTTTGATCTCTTCTGAAGATTCTGAACAATCTTGGAGGTACCATCAGGAGAATTGTCGTCAACTACGATGATCTCTATGTTTTTTCTGTTCAGAGCATCCTGGATCTTCGGGATGAGAAGCTCTATGTTTCCCCGTTCATTGTAGGTTGCGAGGATGATTGAGATGTCTGGCTTCATAGGCAATCATTCATGATCTTTTTGGCTGCTTTTATGCCTGATTCAATTGCAGTTCCTGTTGAGGTTATTAATGGGTAGGTCGTGTAGTTTCCTGCAAGGTAGATTCCCGGCTCAGGGTTTATTGATGGGTTCGTGTATCCTTTTGTGAATTTAGGTGAGGAGAACCTGATTTTATTAAGCTTTTTCCATTCGCAGCCCAAAGGGTAGCCAAATATCCTTTCGAAATCTTTTTCATAGGACTTGATGATTTCTTCCTCTGATTTTGAAAAAAAGCCCTTATCTGATCCGCAATGGGTAAAGAGGTTGATGATGGTTTCGCCTTTCTGGCCAAGAGAAGAGTTAAGGTATGATAGATTAAAGATTCCTGAGAAGCTGCATCTTGGAGCAATGTTGACCATCCAGTAGAAGTCTTTGGGTACCTTTTTCACTGAGCAGACAAGGGAGATGGTGTGGATATAATCAATTGCTTCTAAATCCTTATTTTTTGACCCCGATAGCCCCAGGAATACAGGAGGGGGGAGGGTTGAGAGGATGATGTCTGCCTTTATGTTTTCTTTTTTTGCTGTTTTTATGGTTTTATTCTTTATGCCTATCTTTTTTATAATAGTGTTGTAATGGATCTTCGCACCTCTTTGTTCAACTTCCTTTGCAAGGGAGGCTGCAATGACCTCTGTCCAGGCACGGTTTGGGATAAAGCCGAATTTCGAGGAGCCTTCCCTGTTCGACAGCCTGGTGCCGAGCCATGATGCGCTGATTTCAGAGGAAGGAAGGCCGAATTTGATGTCAATCAGAGGGTCGAAGATTTCGGTTCGGATGAACCTTCCTGCATTTTTGTCAAGCCATTTGTCAGCAGGCGTGTTGTTGAGGGAACTCCAATCTTTTTTTAAAAAACAGGAAAACATGAATACTGCCCAGCGTATTTTTTTTATGAGAGGTATCGGGAATGTTAAGAAATCAACCAGATTTGTGAGATCGTAATACCTTTTCTTGTAAAAGAGAACAATATTGGTTTTTTTCCATTGAATTTGATTATACAGGCCAAGCTGCCTGAACATGTTTTGGAGCGTCTTGTCTGAGGAGAGGATTTGGTGGTAGCCAAGAGGGTAGAACCTGCCTTCATGCTCGAAGCTTGACGCCAATCCGCCCGGAGAAGCATTTTTTTCAATGAGAGTTACATTGAACTTCGGAGCAAGTATATAGGCTGCTGCAAGGCCGGACAAACCTGCGCCGAGAATTATGATCTTTTTATTTCCTGCCATTCTTTATTTCTTCCATATCAGCATTGATCATGATCTTAACAAGCTCCTTGAAGGTTGTGGTTGGCCTCCATCCGAGCTTTTCCCTGGCTTTTGCTGCGTCTCCTCTCAGGAAGTCGGTTTCTGTTGGCCTGAAGTATCTTGGATCTACGATAACGATTTCCTTTCCGGTGTTCTTATCTATGCCGATTTCAGTTACGCCTTCGCCTTTCCATTCGATATCGATTTCAAGCTCTTTGCAGCAGGATTCAATAAACTCCCTTACACTTCTTGATTCTCCTGTAGCAATAACATAATCGTCCGGCTCGTCCTGCTGCAGCATCAGCCACATTGATTCAATATAATCCTTCGCATATCCCCAGTCTCTTTTTGCATTGAGATTGCCCATATGCAACTTATCCTGCATGCCAAGCTTAATCCTGCATAATCCCCCGGTTATCTTCTTTGTTACAAAGTTTTCTCCTCTTCTTGGGCTCTCGTGATTAAAAAGGATTCCGTTGCAGACAAACATGTTGTATGCTTCCCTGTAGTTCTTGCAGATCCAGTAGGCATAGAGCTTTGCAACTCCATACGGGCTTCTTGGGTAGAATGGGGTTTTTTCTGATTGAAATGGCTCTTGTGCTTTTCCATAGAGTTCGCTTGTCGAAGCCTGGTAGATTTTTGTCTTGTCGATTAAGCCGAGCAGCCTTACTGCTTCTAAAATTCTTAAGGTGCCGATTGCATCGGTGTTTGCTGTGAATTCAGGTGTTTCAAAAGAGATATGGACATGGCTTTGGGCTGCAAGATTGTAGATTTCGTCAGGCTGAATCTGCTTGATGATGGATATGATGCTCACTGCATCGCACATGTCTCCGTAATGCAGATAGAAGTTTTTACTTCTTTCATAATAATTGGCATGGAGGTGCTCGATCCTCTTCCTGTTGAAACTGCTTGACCTTCTTACAAGGCCGTGGACTTGATAGCCTTTCTCTAACAGGAACTCTGCAAGATACGAGCCGTCCTGGCCTGTGACTCCAGTAATGAATGCTTTCTTCATTGTCCCCCAGAATGAGACGATTCTTGGAGTGTTTAAATAGGTTTTGGAGAATTCGGCTTTGCCTTAAAGGTAGTCCATGCCTAGTCAGGGATTTGATAAGACTCCAGATAGAACCAAATCCCTAATGATTTCTATCGAGCAGCAAATGGAACGATAATCGCCCACCCATTGAATGTGCCCCCCAGTCATAGTATGGGTATTTACGTTTCTCCATATTCTTGCCAATTCCAATCCCTTCCTTATGTCCTGTTCAAAATTGTATTTGTGCTCTGGTAAAACTTTATTGAGATTTTTTATTAGAAAATGAAGACTATGGGTCTTCGTAATCAAATAGAGGTCTTCCACCTCTCTTAATTTTATAAGTTGCTGTGTATTGGGTTTATTATGCTTGTTTATGCTATAGCCCCTCTTTAAGTATACTGTCTTTATCATCAGTTCAATAGCAATGCCTAAAAATACTCTGCTGCATCTATTCTTGAACATAATCTCTTTGTTTGATATTTGTCCTCTTTTTACCATTTCTCCATACGGAGTATGAAACTCGTTATGTAACTCAATATAATTCTGGGCTTCCTTAGCAAATCTGATTACATCACTCTCATCAAAAATCTTAAGATAATATTTTTCTCTTTCTTCAATAAATTCTTCAATCGTCGTTTTAGTATCTTTTTCAAGTTTCCGCCTAAAAGCCCCTTCTGTATTGACGCAGTTTGTTTCCCTTTTCTTGCCATCCGGAGCAGAAAGTTCAAGGTGGGTACAAATTGTACTCCAGTTCGCATTCAGAACAGGGTCGTGGCTTCGCATCTTCTTTACATATTGTTTGGGATCGGCACTGTCTGTAAGAATTGAGATGATGCCAAAAACAGAGAACCACCACTCATTATTGTGCCAGGCTCTCCTGATGTTCTTTCCCTGAAAGACAACGATAGCGTTACTCATGCTTTGTCCTATCCTATGGTCTTAACTATAGCGGAAGAGGCAAATAATCGTATAAACATAGTCGCCTCTTCCGAATATAGCCACAGAGAATCATGTACTAAAATTAATCTCTGTTGCTATAAATTAATTTACGACCTTCTCCTTGAGGTTACTCGTCCAATATGCAGATTGGATCAATATACTCTTGCAAATTGACAGGTGTTCCCCCCCAATGGAGATGGTTCTTGGAGTGTTTAAATAGGTTGGTGGTGGTGGAAAAGATTAGGTGATTACTGCCAATTTAATATCAGTATTTTGGTTAGAGACCTCATTTATTATTTTTTCATTATTAACTGTCCAAACGATTCTATTATCATTGAAATCTAATTCAGGATGATTTTGGAGATTGATTCCATCGACCATGATTCCAACATTTCCTATATATTTATCTATGTCAAAATCACCACGTTCAACAATGATCGTTCTCTCATCATTGGAGCCCCATAGATTTCCTTTGATAGTGGAGTATTTATTATTGCTGAAATCGTATATTCGTACGTAATTTCTCCATTTGTCGCAAACATCTTCCGTCTGATCATGATGTTTTTTAAGGCATACGCTGAATAGGTCCATGGTTGGATCAAATCCTGACAGAACTTCGTTAGGAACGCTTGGGTTATAAAAGACTGGTTTTTTCTTTAGATCTAATAATGCTAGATCTTCTAATCTCCATCTTAGCGAATAGTCTATGGCAAAACTTCCTTTGACTTGTTTATAAGGGACATTCACTCTTTGATAGTCCCCACTACTAATATTAAAGATGTTACCTCCAATTAGAAGTCCGCTTTGTAAATATCCTCTGGGATTGGGAAGTCCACCATACAAATATTCATCATCTTGGCATAATCTTTCTGAATGAAGACAGTCAATAATGGTTGGATCTCTCTTTAGGATATCCTCACAGGTATCGGGAGTGCATATTCTTTTTAGATTAGGAGGGGTTGGGTCATCAATAATCATTAATGCGCTTGTTTTAAGCTCCTTTGGTGGTTCCCAATTCCGTTTTCTTAATTTTTGTATCTCAGACGGAACAAACTTGATTGGTGTCTTTAAGAGAGGAGACTCTTTCGCGCATACAAGCGTCTTCACGGAATCGTTCTCAATAGTTGGGAAACTTGGACCCGCCACACGAGGTTCCATGTCTTCAGCTCCGAAACATTTTACTGTAACAATCCTATTTGGGTCTCTGTTAATTCTATCCGTAGTATCGTATACACCGTTATCTGTTATTATATAGTCTCCATCAAAACTTCCTTTTGCGATGATACCTAATGCTAGATTAACATTGGATAATTGTATAAACTTATTGTTTATGATATCATACATAAATAGCTCGCTACTCCAATATCCTTTTTCGTTGGACAATTTTGGGATATGGTTAATTAGATCTCCCTCATACTGCTTGTGAAATAAGATGAGATTCTTCCTGATAAAAGGTTTGAAATCTTCTCCATCAAAAACAGTAATTTGAGATTCTTCTTCTTTGGGGATATCGTAGAGATAGACATCGGTCTTACCGTTTCTATAATCTTCCCATACGACATAATCTCCTGAAACAGTGGGGTATTTTTGAATGAAATCATCATTTGTGATATTATAAAATCGGATGTTCTCGCTCGTTTGCAGGCATTTCTCAATTTCTGTATTTGTTTTTGTATCCCAGAAATCAAATTTAATCTTCTGGAGGTTTTCATCATTATAGGTGTTGCAATTAGAATCTCTAATTCCAGTATTCTCCGTGTCAGCGCAAGCAGAGATGATCAGGAATATGGCTAATAATATTATGATTAGCTTCATTAGATGGGCTAATGATTGCTTATGTATTTAAATTTGACGTTCAGAATGTCGTTATGATCTGAGCGTGAAGCAAATTCTCGTTGGTTATATGTAGTTGAATTCATTGTAAATTTGTTAAGATGATTTAGATTTCTTAAACCATTCAATCGTCTTTTTCAAGCCATCCTCAACAGAAACATTGGGCTGCCAGTTCAGGAGCTTTTTTGCCTTGGTTATGTCTGGCTGCCTGACTCTGGGGTCGTCGGTTGGGAGGGGTTTGCGGATGATCTTTGAGGCTGAGCCGGTAAGCTCAATGACTTTCTTTGCAAAGTCAAGGATTGTCCATTCATCAGGATTTCCGATGTTGATGGGATTATTGATATTTGACATGAGGAGCTTGTAGACGCCTTCTACCTCATCTGAAACGTAACAAAAAGAGCGTGTTTGCGAGCCATCACCAAAGACCGTTAATGGCTTGTCTGCAAGTGCTTGGGTGATGAAGGCTGGGACGACTCTGCCGTCATTTGGCCGCATTCTTTCGCCAAAAGTGTTGAATATGCGGACAATCTTTGTATCCACATTATGGACGCGGTGGTATGCCATGACTATTGCTTCGGCGAAGCGCTTTGCCTCGTCGTAGCAGCCCCTCAGGCCGACAGGATTCACATTCCCCCAATAGGTTTCTGGCTGGGGTTTTACCAATGGATCTCCATAGACCTCTGATGTTGACGCAAGAAGGAAAACTGCTTTCTTTGCCTTTGCAAGGCCAAGGGCATTATGCGTGCCGAGAGACCCTACTTTCAATGTCTGGATCGGGATCTGCTGGTAATCAATAGGAGATGCTGGAGAGGCAAAATGGAGTATGTAGTCCAGATCTCCTTCAATCTCAATGTGCTTGGATACGTCATGGTCTATCAAGGAGAATTTTTTATTTTTTTTTAGGTGGGAGATGTTCTTTTCGTTTCCGGTAATAAAATTATCCATGCAGATGACTTCATGGCCTTTTTTGAGAAAATACTCGCAGAGATGGCTTCCTAAAAAGCCTGCCCCTCCTGTGATGAGTGTTCTTGGCATCTTCGTTTATGGTAGTTTATTACAGCTTCGATGAAAATCTCGTTTCACTCGGGCAGCATCAGGTTCGCCTCGCACGTATCCTTGGGGTAAGCGACATTCCCCGGATGGGACGACCCCTTTGTCGCTGGGCTGTCTTGCTTCAGAGGCTCACGGATGATGCTGCCTTCATTTTCATCGAAGCTGTTTGTTGCAGTTTAGGGTGTAAACTCCCTTCTTGCTTGCTGCAATGATTCCAGCCAGCCGATGTCAAACCATTTTTCTGTGTAGACAAAGCCGCAGAAAGGCGTCTTGCTTTTTAAAACCCACGCACAAAAATAGCCCATCTTATCTGCGTCATTGCCTTCATCAATATATCTCCTAAAGAGATCGAGCTGCTCTTTGGGGATATAGTAAATGCCTAGGGAGACATACGTGGATTTTGGCTCTTTCGGCTTTTCCTCGAAGGAGATGATCCTGTTTTCGTTGTCAATGGCTGCGTTTCCGAGCTGCCTTGCTGCCTCCTTTGACTTTATGTCATAGAGCGGATTGATTATTTTTCTGGTTTTCATGAAGAATTGATACGATGAAGCTAACGAGAAATTGAACAGGTTATCTCCGGCAATGATAATGATGTCGTCGTTCAGTTTAAGGTCCTCGATGGCTTTCTGAAGATCACCAATCTGGCCGAGGCGGTCGCTGTTTGAGTTTGTCTGGTCATTGAATAATGTGAGCTTGGCATAGGAAGAGACGGTTTTGCTCCAGGCTTCAAACATATGGAAAAACTTATTGTTTGAGATGACGATGATCTCATCGACATCTGTAAGCTCGTTCAGCTTATCGACGATGTGGGAGATTATTGCCTTTCCCCTCACTTCCAGCAATGCCTTGGGGTGGGTTAAGGTAATGGGATAGAGCCTGGTCCCATAGCCTCCGCAGGGAATCAGGGCTTTCATCCTCTCTCCTCAAAGAGCTTATTTGCTTCATTGTAAGACTCGATGTTCCCTATGTCATAGCGCTTTTCCTGCAGGAGCAGGCCATACACGGGCATCGCAGAGCAGAGCCATTGGAGGAAGTGGCCAGGGGCGTCTGGATTATGGCCTTGATAGAGATATTCGGATACGAGCTCAAGATGGTCGCGCGGAAGGATAAAGAATGCCGGGCAGGTCAGCGTTGATTTTGGGTTCTCTGGCTTCTCTTCGAAGGATATGACTTTTCCTTTCCCATCCAATACAACTGAGGAATATCTCTTTTTTATGGCATCTTTATTTTTCATGTCGCTCACTGCTATGACGGGAGCTTGTTTTTGGATAAAGAATTCAATGAGGGTATTGAATGAGAAATCAAAGATGTTGTCTCCGGGTATGACCAGGAGGTCATCATCTATACTGCCTTTATTTATTGCGTAATTGAGATCACCTACTGCGCCAAGGCGGGTTTCATTGGATGTTGTAAGATCATTGATAATGTGAATTGGGATTCTTGAATTCTGGTTTCCTTTCCAGCTTTCAAAGATAGAATAGAATCTTGCGTTGGTGATTATGCTGATTTCGTCAATATTGGTCTCCTCAATTTTTTCAATTAATCTCGTCATTATTTCCTTTCTTGCAACTGTGAGAAGAGGCTTTGGGAAGTTAACTGTAATAGGGTAGAGCCGGGTTGCATATCCTGCCGCAAGCACAATAGCGTTGATGGTATCACCTTCCAATTCCTTTGTAGTTGAAGCCCAAGGCCCTTATCTCAGAAGGCTCGTAAAGGTTCCTTGCGTCAAGGATGTTAGGCTCTGCAAGAATGGTTTTTATGGCCTGCAGGTCAAGAGCCCTGAATTCGTCCCATTCTGTCATGATGACAAGAGCATGGCAGTCCTTGATCGCTTCATAGGGGGTATTCCTGAATTCTAAGGAGGTGTGGTTGTTGAAATGGGACTTGATGTTTTCTGATGCAACTGGGTCAAATGCAGTTATTTTTGCTCCTTCGTTGAGGAGATGGCTGATGAGCACAATGCTTGGGGCTTCCCTGATGTCGTCTGTTTTTGGCTTGAAGGCAAGGCCCCAAATCGCAATTTTCTTATCTTTGAGGTCTGGAACAAGGGTCTTGAGCTTTTGGATGATTGAATGCTTCTGGCTTTCGTTCACTTCATGGACAGCATCAAGGATTTTTGACTGAATTCCGTGCTCTTTCATGGTTGCTGCCAGGGATTGGAGGTCTTTTGGAAAGCAAGACCCGCCATACCCTGCTCCTGCCTGCAGGAATCTCGGACCAATGCGGTTGTCCAAGCCCATTCCCTTGGCAACCTCCTTGATGTCTGCTCCGACTTTCTCGCAGAGATGGGAAAGCTCGTTCATGAAGGATATCCTTGTTGCGAGCATGGCATTTGAGGCGTGCTTAATGAGCTCTGCGCTTTGGATTGTGGTGAAGAGGATCGGCTTGCCTGTGCGCTCTATAGGCCTGTAGAGCTGCATCATGAGCTGTTTTGCCTTTTCTGAGTCAACACCAATGATGACCCTGTCAGGATTCATGAAATCCCTTATTGCCTGGCCTTCCCTGAGAAATTCTGGATTAGAGACAACATCAACATCTGTTTTTTGCGCTTGATTTTGCAGGATTTTTTCCTTTATTTGCCTTGCTGTGTTTACAGGAACTGTGCTTTTGTCAATGACTAATTTATATCCATTGGTGTGCTTTCCTATGGTTTCTGCTGTTGAGAAGATGTATTTCAGCTCTGCAGAGCCGTCTGCTCTTGGAGGGGTTCCGACACAGAGGAAGATGATATCTGAATCTCTGACTGCTTTCTTCTCATCTGAGGTGAAGGAGAGCCTGTTTTCCCTGATATTCCTCTCTACAAGCTCTTTTAATCCAGGCTCATATATAGGAAGGATGCCTTTTTGGAGGTTCTCAATCTTCTCTTTATCAATATCATATCCTAAGACAGTGTTCCCCAGATCGGCAAAGCAGGTTGAGATGACCAATCCTACGTAGCCTGCACCGAATACTGTGATTTTCATCGGAGTTGGGGGTATGGGGGGTTTTTTATATATGTTGGGTTTTGGTTGGGTTACCGGTGGACGGTCGCATTGAAAAATTGCTCGCTTCGCTCGGCAGCGCCAATACTCAAAAATACTTCGCATTTTTGGTCGCTCCTGCGGAGCAGTTCGCCATGCGCAAGTCAGGCAGAATAGCGACATTCTCCGAGGGAGGCGACCCTCTTGTCGCTGTGCCGCCGCTCCGTTATAATGGCTCACAAGAGGGCGCTGCATGACTTTTCAATGCGACCCGGTGGACGGAAGGTTTATAAATCGTGAACCCCCCAAAGAGTGGATTATGCGTCGTGCAAGGCTTTCTAAGGGAGTTCATCCGCTGATTGTGCTGATTGCTGGACTGATTGTGAGCATAGGCATTCTTGCTGTTATCGGGTCGTATACCTCTGAATTAAGGGCAGGAAAGGGAGCAGAGGTCAGCCATGGGTCGGATGCACAAGAGGATGAGTTGTCTGCTTGCGAGAGAAGCAGAAACTTGGAAAGGAGGATATTTGAGACAAACATTTTCCCTGAGTATAGACCTATTAGAAGACAGGTTGCGCTGATTCCAGACAACCAGGGCGATTATTGGGATATTCTTGAGAATTATGGAAGCCGCGAATGCAATCAGGAATGCCAGCAGGCTCTTCCCCACGAAGGAGTGGAAGAGCCAAGAGTATATACTCCTGCCAGAAGTAGGCTGCTCCTCAGCCAATGGGGGCTGCAAGATGAATTAGAGCCGGTCCTTGCGCTGCTTGAACAGATGCATTTGATAGAGTTTTGGGATCCGTTAAAATATGATATGGTTCGCGAGGCCGAAGACAACAAACTTTTAGTGATGCTATTTGTTTTTCGGGATACGATGGATAGGATAGATCTCCTCATTGATCGTCTTGGTGTTAGAGGGATGTATACAGCACCTCTATCAGGAGGCACTCAATCGAACGAATCCAGAGAGTATGAGGCTGTTACAGCAGAGATAGATGCTTTTGATGAGAGGATTGAACATGCGTGGAGGGATGTATGCCAGACAGGATACGGCGGCACCTATATTGATGTCGGGTTTGAGCTTCCTAAGGGTGAATGTTTAGGGGAAAATATAGCACTCCGAAGCCAGGCGAGAAAAATCGGTAGGGATTTGTTAATCTTATTGCGGGATCTCACTCAGGAAGATGCTAACCAGCGATGCCTAAGCGAGAGGCACATAGTTGAGGCAGAGGAAACCGAACAAATGCTTGAAGAGTTGGGCAGGAGATATGATTTTGTGACTTATACGTATGGCAGCGTCTCGGTTTCGGATGAAGGCAGAGTATATGAGTTTGAGTTGGTTCCAGAAACCGGTTTACTGCTTACTTGCTCCGGCCGCGATTGCCGAGAAGAAGGAATTCCAGGATATGTAAATATCTACCATTTAACTAGGTTTTTAGAACATCTGGCAGATGGAGGAGATGCTGCAGAGTATGTGTTCCCCCACCCACGTAGCCTCTCTGAACTGTTTCCAAATCAGCCCGTGCCACGGGAAATTCAGAGGATATTGGATGGGTTCGAGGACTTAGCAGGGAGGTATGACTTTGTAAGCTTAATGGACGGAATGATAAAAGATAATGGAATGGCTATTGTTTCTTATCACGGAAGGGAGTATGCGTTTGAGGTTAACCCTGACGATCCCTGGATCGAATGCCTGAACTGTATTTCAGATCGGCAACCCGTATTATTATTCTTAAGGGAGTTTGAGGATTTTGTTAGGTATGTTGATGCGTCCGGGAGCGATGCAGATACGTATGAGTTTCCGTACCATGTTCCGGGGTAGGCAAGTCAAAAATCTTGAATTTACCCAACACCAATATTGGTTGAAAACTTATACACGTCTGCGATTGGTTTACAAAAGAAATTATTAATATATTTTTCCGGCGTCAGAGATAAATACCTTCGTCTTTGCTCTTTCTCCGAGGTATTGTGTTCTTGCAAAGACCTTTGTGTGGAGTGCATAGCACTGACTAATAATTCAACATCAGATCCAGATGTTGTATGGAACCAGGGAATTTCATAGCTTCCGAAATCAGATCCTAAACGCCCCGACAATAGCGCTTTCATGTTGGTTTTGGAGGAGATTATATCCGCGCATAGAAAATTATACGATCTATAGGATGCTGGCTGTCCTGGCGAATCTCCTGTAAAAGGGAATATGATTCTATCAAGAGAGACCTCAATGGTGATAAATGGCAATTGGAGTGTCCATTCCCATCCCTCTTCATTATCAGGAAATCCGTCTTGATTGACTATAATGTCCAATTTTTTTTTTACATATTTCCTTTTATTTCTCATAACTCTGCCCTTCAGGAAATCCTGCATTGAGAGCAATTCCACTTGGTCATATAAATCGGGTTGGAGTATGAGGGATTCCGGAGAGAAAGAATAATTAAATGAAAAGCCAGGGCAGGGAAGGTCTAGGTCAATTAGTTTTTGATGGGCGTATCTTAACCAATGGGAACTATTCATAGTAGAGAGAGGTCTAAACTCTCTTATAAGTTTATTGGTGAAACCAGTATGCCAAGATAAGCTCTCGAAAGCTTTAAAAAGCGCCTTTTATTCACCTTAGCCGTGGACGGCCATAGCTGCCTGGATCTACCCGTTCCCATTTCGAACACGGAAGTCAAGCAGGCATACGTTCCTGGGTGTACTGCACTTCTGTGCGGGAAACCAGGATAGCTGTCCCACTTTTTATTTCGATGGGAACACAAGCTCTTTTTTTTATTTTTTTAAAGTTCTTGAGGTTTTTAGAGTAGTGTTATGAAGAGGGTTTAGTTTAAGTATCTCACGCGTGGTTGCCCAGAGGGTGCTGGATACTCTTCCGGCTTCCCTGAAAATCTCTTCGAGGTTGCCATCGGGCTCGGCTGCGAAAGTGATAGGGATAACCGACATATCCCCGGATGGGACGACCCCCTTGTCGGTTTGGAATCTTAGCATATAAGAGCCTCACGAATTGACGGCAACGCCATTTTCAGGGAAGCTTCTTCCACAAATTTTATATAGGCAGTTCGGCTCTCTACGCACATGGAATGCCAAGAGCCTGGATGCAGGGCTCCAGCTGTGAAGGACTGGAACGGAAGGAAAGTCTGCAGCGATCACTATGACAAGTATAGGGATGAGAGCATTAATTTCATGGATGACTCCTAGGTCATCAAACAACGCAAAGAATTGGGGAAAGTTTTTGGATTCTTAGTAATGTTATCAGGGCAGTTGTGTTGGTTCTTTAGGTTGGTAGGGTCGTCTTCTCTTTTTTAAAGCATTTAGGTAGGGTTGGCCCTAATTGAGAAGAATATTGCCCTTTCGTGGCATACGGCATCTCTGTTTCTTCTGTTAAAGGAGAGAAGATGAATTTGCATAATGGCTGTCCGTCTTTTATGATTATAGGGATATCTCTCACTCTAATTTCGAGTATTGCATGCCCTCCTTCTGCAATGTTTTCATGATTATAACCAAACCCGCTGTCGAAGAAGCCAGCGTAATGGATTCTGAACTCCCCGTTGCCGACATCATAAGGGAGCATCTCGGCAGCAAATGTTGTTGGGACTGCTATTCTTTGTTTTGTACAAAGCAGATAAAACCCGCCTTTTTCTAATTTCAATCTTTCACCATCGATTAGATCTGATACATGCTTTATTTCCCAGTAATCCGTTATGTGATATTCGTCTTCCTTTCTGAGATCGATAGGTTTGTCAATACCTTCTTTCGCTTTGTAGCTGATGAGAGAATAATTTTTCTTAAACTCCTTTAAACCGA
>Ga0209542_10005202_pt1 | contig 26195 bp, 30 predicted proteins | sample RifCSPhighO2_01_FD_184028 | JGI IMG/M metagenome (GOLD analysis project Ga0209542, IMG submission 184028) | Soil microbial communities from Rifle, Colorado - Rifle CSP2_plank highO2_0.1 (SPAdes) (version 2) | ecosystem: Environmental > Terrestrial > Deep subsurface > Rock core/Sediment ...
GTATCTGACACAAGTTGTAGAAACCTTCCTTGAAAGATATCATTACCATACCATAGGCCACACATAGGCTTGGGAATGAGACCGCCACTTAGAAGATAGAGTGTCGGATATTTACGGAAACATACCGGCCATAATGAGCCTAGCCATAAAAGGAGGTTTACCGCAACTCCGTTAATGTGATATACACAAAGAGGTTTTGGAACAATAAAAGAAATCGGAATTTCTCTTCAACTGCGTATGAAGTATATTTTTATTTCTGGCGGAGTCATTTCTGGAATCGGCAAAGGAATTGCCACAGCCTCTATCTCCCTCCTTCTAAAAAAAGCGGGCCTAAAAGTTACCCCCATAAAAATGGATCCTTATTTAAATATTGACGCCGGAACTATGAATCCTATTATCCATGGTGAAGTTTTTGTTTTGGATGACGGAACAGAAACTGATCAGGACTTAGGGCATTATGAAAGATTTTTAAACGAAAGTTTAGATAAAACTAACATCGCTACCCAAGGTGCAATTTACAATTCAGTTTTACAAAGAGAAAGAAACCTTGAATACGACGGAGAATGTGTGGATGTCGTTACATATATTACAAACGAGATTTTAAGCCGAATTCAGGAAGCAGGAAGGGGAAAGAATGCCGATGTAGTTTTAATTGAAATTGGCGGAACAGCTGGCGAATACCAAAACGTTCTGTTCCTGGAAGCCAACAGATTGTTGAAACTCAAAAAACCCAACGATGTTTTGCATGTTCACATAACCTATCTTCCCATCCCACCTTCTTTGGGCGAGATGAAAAGTAAACCGGCTCAAATGTCTGTTCGAGACTTAAATTCCGTTGGCATTCAGCCTGATATAATTTTGGCCCGCTCATCTCAAAGTCTTGATCAAATGAGAATAAAAAAGCTGGCTATCTCAACGGGGCTTGAACCAGAAGATATAATATCAGCCCCAGATGTTTCAAACGTCTACGAAGTGCCACTCAAATATGAGGCCGGAAACCTGACAAAAAGAATTTTGAAAAAATTAAAGTTGCGTCAACCAAAAAAAGATATGATCGAATGGAGGCAATACGTTAAAAGAGTAGAGGAGGCAAAAGACGAAGTAAAAATAGGTATTGTTGGGAAATATTTTGCCAGCGGTCATTTTACTTTGTCTGACGCTTATATCTCCGTTATTGAAGCTATCAAACATGCTTCTTACAACCAAGACTTAAAGCCTGTTATCAGTTGGGTTGATTCGGAAAAAGTTTTGCAGAACCCCACAATGCTAAAAGAATATCAGGGAATAATTGTCCCGGGAGGCTTTGGCTCGCGAGGGGTTGAAGGAAAAATTAAGGCAATAGCATATGCACGCGAAAACAACATCCCTTACTTGGGACTTTGTTATGGAATGCAACTTGCAACTATTGAATTTGCCAGAAATGTTTTAGGATGGGAGGACGCAAACACCACTGAAATCGATCCCGAGACCAAGCATCCGGTCATCCATATCATGAATGATCAACAAAAAAAGTTGTTGGAACATAATTACGGAGGGACAATGAGATTGGGCGCTTGGGATTGCGTCCTTGCCGCCAAAACCCTCTCGCGAGAACTCTACGGGAAAAGTAAAATTAGCGAAAGACATAGACATCGTTACGAGTTTAACAATGCTTTTAAAAATCAGCTCGTCCGAGCAGGGCTTGTTCTTGCCGGAACCTCGCCGGATGGTAAGTTGGTTGAAGTTATTGAATTGCCAAATCATCCTTTCTTTGTCGCTACTCAATTTCACCCTGAGTTAAAATCCCGCCCTCTTGCTCCCCATCCCATGTTTGTGGGATTTGTCAAAGCGGCGCGACAAACCACACTATGACGCTCAAATTATCTCGTACCCACCTTATTTTAGGGCTAATTCTGCTAATCGGGCTATTCTTCCGAACCTATCAGCCAATAAGCAGGCTTGAATTTGCTCATGACGGAGACCTTTATTCCTGGATTGTCAAAGATATCGTTGTCGATAAGCATATAAGGTTAATCGGTCAGCAAACCTCAGCCATGGGAATCTTTATTGGGCCTTTTTTCTATTACATGCTCATTCCCTTTTTCCTGTTTTTTAAAATGGATCCTATTGGAGGAGTTGTACCAATTACGATTATCGGATTAGTCACAATTTTCAGCTACTACTGGGTTTTTGCCAAGATTTTTAACAAAAACGTAGGCCTAATCGGCGCGTTTTTACAAGCCGTTTTGCTATCTCCAGTTTACTTTGACCGTGCCGTTGTTCCAAGTACTCCCACAAACCTTTGGATTATTTGGTACTTTTTCTGTGTTATCTCGCTCGTGCGCGGAAATTATAAAGTTTTGTGGATCTTAGGAATTTTAATAGGTCTTATCTGGCATATTCACATCGCCTTACTACCACCACTGCTGGCCATACCTTTTGCTATCGTCCTGTCCCATAAGCTTCCACATAAAAAAGATGTCCTGGCGTTTCTCGGAAACCTAGCCTTCACTTCTGTTCCACTTTTGGTTTTTGAATACCGGCATAATTTTTTGCAAACAAAAAGTCTTTATGCAAACTTTTTTCAAAATCACGGGGCAGGAAGCGAAGGGCTGGCAAAAATAAATCTTGTCTTAATATACCTTGGACACAATCTGGAAAGGTTATTTTTCTTCCCAAACAGCACCCATTTAGCTACACAAACAATTGCGTATTTGTTTCTTGTCTTCCCCTTAGGTCTTTATTTTTTAAAAGTAATAAAAAATAAAGAAGCTCTAGTTTTCTACGCTTGGGTTATGGGAGTGATTCTTTTTTACGGATTATCCTCAAGTCAGCTTTCTGAATATTACTTAACAAATGTAGAAGTCATTTTCATGGCTTTGGTAAGCCTTGCTCTTTTCAAACTCTTCCAAAACAAAAAGACGGGGAGATGGATTATTTTGGGACTACTTTTAATTATCTTCGTCAAGAATGTTAATTTTTTTATCACCGAAAAACGCTTTAAAAAAGGATACAAAGAAAGGAAAGCTGCTGCGGAATTTATTACTCAAGATGCAAAAGATAAAGAGTTCCCCTGTATCGCAATTTCATATATCACGCCGCCAGGAGAAAACGTGGGCTTCAGGTACTTTTTTTGGATGAACAATCTTCATGTTAACGAGCCAAGTAGCCTCAGCCCTGTTTATACGATTGTTTCTCCCAAAGATTTCATTGACGTAAAGGAAAGGGCTCTTTTTGGCCAAATAAAAGTTGTAGGGCCGGACAATGTTGCTTCAAAAGATGAAATTGCTCAAAGTTGCTCAGGCCAAAATGCTAATCTGGCTGACCCGATGTTTGGGTTTACAAGGTGAAAAAATTGGCCTTAAATGGTACAATATTAAGTATCCTTGTCGCTGTAGCTCAACGGATAGAGCAGGAGTGTTCTAAACTCAAGGTTGCGGGTTCGATTCCTGCCAGCGACGCAAGGAGGTGTAGATGTGCCAAACGATCAAGACTTAACAAACCAAACAGACTCCGGCGAAGAAGGAGTAGGCGGCACAGCCTCTATCCCTACAATGGATGATGACGTTGGAGAAATGGTTGAAAAGGTAACTGGTGAAGAACCGCAAAGCGGCGAAGCCATGGCCGATATTATAAACAGGCACGAAAAAGCAAGAATGACAGGAGAAGATGAAGAGCCAGAGGTAGGCGCTAAGGAACCCATCGCAGAAAACAATCCTGAGGCTGATGCGTTAGAAGAGGAAGGATTTACACGCCCCGCGGGCGAAGAAAGTTTGGAAGACTGGGCCGAAAAAAACGAAGCGGTTGAGGAAGAAGATTTGAACGATTACGAACAGTAATATGACAGTAATGTGGTGGTATTAGCTCAGTGGTAGAGCGCTGGTCTGTGGCACCAGAGGCCGCCGGTTCGAACCCGGTATACCACCCATATCAAAACTCAACTTAACAATTAATGAGTAGATTTGACCTTATTATCATAGGTGGTGGTGCTTCGGCTTTTGCTGCAGCAATTAAAGCTAATGAGCTTGGCGCTAAAACCTTAATGGTAAACAAAGGACTGCCGTTGGGAGGAACTTGTGTTAATGTGGGTTGTGTCCCAAGTAAGCATCTTCTTTCTGTAGGCGAGTTTGTTTTTAAGGCCAAAAATCACGACTTTTCTTCGGTTGATTGTCCTGATGTACATTTTGATTTTAGCAAAGCGATAGAGGAAGAAGTTAAACTTGTCGAGGATTTAAGAAAAGCAAAATACCAAGATGTACTTTCAAATCTTGAAAATGTGACACATATTGAAGGAGAAGCAAGTTTTAAATCAGCACACGAAATAGAAGTTAACGGCCAGACAATTTATGGCGAAAAATTCGTTATTGCTACTGGTTCAACCGCGAATGTTCCACGAATAGAAGGGCTACAAGAAACGGGTTTTCTTACACACATTGAAGCGCTTCAGGTAAAGACATTGCCTAAAAGACTTTTAATAATCGGCGCAGGGCCGTTGGGACTAGAGTTTGCCCAAATGTATAACAACTTTGGCAGTAAGGTGAATGTGCTCGTAAGAGGTGAGCAGATTTTACCAAAAACAGAACCAGATATAGCCTACGCTTTAGGGAATTATCTTAGTCGAGATGGCATAACAATTTGGACAAAAGCACAGGCTCTGAAAGTTGCTAAGGAGGGAGAGGATAAGGTAGTAACAGCAGAGATTAGAGGCGATCAAATGGAGTTTAGGGTTGACGAGATTCTTGTTGCTTCTGGAAAAACACCAAATACAAGCAAACTCAATCTTGAGGCGGTTGGAGTACAGCTTAGTGAAGGAAAAGTAATTCAAGTTAGCGATTTTTACCAAACTTCCGCCGAGTATATTTTCGCGGCAGGAGATGTTATCAACAAACCTTTGAGACTTGAGACAACAGCAGGAAAAGAAGGAACTTATGCAGCTGAAAATGCCCTTAAAGGAATAAAAAAGTCAGTAAACTATCAGCACGTCCCTTACGCGGTGTTTACCAGCCCTTCTGTTGCCGGAGTAGGATCAACGGATGCGGATGTAGTTGCCTCTGGAGGAAAATGTATTTGCAAAACCGTTGAGTTTTCCGAAGTTCCAAAAGCGCACATTATTAAAGATACAAGAGGTGTAATTAAAATGGTTGTCGAAGGTGAAGAGAAAAAGATCGTGGGAGTCCACATGGTTGCGCCCCAGGCAGCAGATATTATCAAAGCTGATATGACGATTGATGATGTTTTAGAAACCCTGCCAGTCTTTCCAACTCTTTCAGAGGCAATCAAAATCGTGGCCATGTCTTTTAAAACGGATGTAACCAAGTTAAGCTGTTGCATATAGAAGCCCATTTCAAAACGTCATCGCGAGCCACAAGCGGTTTGCACGATTGTGGCATGGCGATCTTTATTGGTATAGATTGCCACGTCAGTCGCTTACGCTTCTTCCTCGCAATGGCACAGGGTTTTGAAGTAGTTTCCAGTTAGTGTGATTCCCAATGGTCTTCACCGCCTTTGTTTTTGTAAGACAGAGAGTGTATACTCCAGCCTAGATCACAGAAGGGAACCTGGGCATGACGTATGAGGAAGCTCTGGGCAAATTAGAAGACGCAAAGGTGGCACTCTCTCAGGCGGCGGAGCGTCTTCAAACAGCCCGCAGGGGGGCGCTAAGCGGGGCGTATAACCCAAGAGAGCTTGGGGAGGCTTTGACAGCATACAGGCAGATTAAACGCCTGTGTCAGGTGCTCCGTGCCAAAGTTGAGAAACTGGAGGCAACACGGGAACAAGCACAAACGCCTCCTTTCGAGCCAACGCCTCACATGAGATTTATACGTTGGCTTGCCCAGGCAGGGAGACTTTCCGACTGGTGAGTTTCGCGCACTGCTTGGGTTGCCGGAACACGCTGAGACAGCTGGAAGCGGTCACGAGCCATCGGATCAGACCGCCCAAAAGCCGGACCAATTGCCAATGCCGTGGCACTAACAAAACCGGGAGGTGAATGTTTTTATGTAACTATACAAAAGACGTTTGCCTCCCGGCTCTTCTTTTAAAGAGACATGTACTTGCCTTGAGGGTGAATCTCTTCTAATTTACCAGATCACCCCGGGGGTGGATTTGTATCTACACGTCGGGGTTGTGTTACATTATTATTAGATGCCAAGACGAAAAATAGTTTTCGCCAACGAGTACACTTATCACATTCACAACCGCTCAATTGCCAAAACGGACATATTCTCTTCCCTTAGAAATCTGAAAAAGGCTCTGGAGATTGTTAACTTTTATCGATTCCCTCAACAAATGAGACTTTCTAAATTTAATTCACTAGGTGCTGAGATTAGAACTGCCTACCTGGAATCAATATCTAAGACAACACCGCTTGTGGATATTTACGCTTTTTCATTTATGCCAAATCACTACCATTTTCTAATTAAACAGTTAACAGACAAAGGAATTATCAACTTCATATCTAATTTCCAAAATAGTTTTGCAAAAGTTTTTAATCTTAAGACAGAAAGAACCGGCTCACTTTTCCAAAGCCAGTTCAAGGGAAAGAGGCCAGAAACAGACGAAGAGTTCTTGCACATATCTCGATATATTCATCTTAATCATGTTTCTTCCTGTTTGTTAGAATTCGATAAACTTAAAGATTGTCCGTGGACATCGTTTGGCAGCTACGCACAAGCTCTGGTAACACCTTTCGTGCAAACTGAACCATTAATTGAATTAGCCGGCTCTACACAGGCTTACCTAAAATTTGTCGCTGACCAGGCTGACTACCAAAGAAGCTTAGAACTCATCAAAAATTTAACGATAGAATGAGCCTCCACGGGCTTCGCTTCGCTGCACCCGTGGTTTCTCTTCTTTTACCTCGCTTCCAGCTCGGACGGCATTCTGCCGTTCAGCTTCATCTGCAGTTTTAAGCTGGGAAAGAATAAGCGAATATCCCGAGGTGCGAATCTAGGACACACCCGGGGTGGTTTGGAAGTTAGCGAGTGCCCACGTCTATTTATTTATCGAATGCGGAGCGGCGAACTAGCCTGGCAACGTAGACAATGTCGCGAACTTCACCATTTTCATCTTCAAAGTGGTTTTGTCCAGTCATTTGCTGGTACTGTGTCAAATAATAAGACAGGCCATCTTTCAGCTCTTTTGCCTCATCCCGCGCAATTCTCAATTTTTCTACAATCTGCTTTGCATCAGACTTGGCCAGGAGAGCTTTTTTGGTTGCATTCCTCTGTTTTGCGGCATTTTTGGCCATTTCTTCATGTTCCTGAAAAAGAGGATCGTTAAGAAAGTAAGAATCTACCATCTCTTTTAAAGCTTTGGTTTCCTCCTTTTGTTTTCCAATTTGGGCAAGACGTGTTTTAATCGCGTTTTCAACAGAAAGGAGAGTCACAGCTTGGTTATTCGTGTTTTCACCAAAAGACTCAAGTTTTTGCTCGGGTGTTTGAAAGTTTGTTTGGTCCTGGGCAGCCATCAGCTTTTCAATTTAGCGTAAAGACAAGTAGAAGTGCAAGAGGCAATAATATAATTGACCATGACGGGGTTGACTTCGTACTTTGTTCGGGTGTTTAATAGGGCATGGTCCAAAAGATTAGCGCTCCAGTTTCTGTCGCCCTAGTTTTTAACCATAGGTGCCGCTCTGTGGTTCCCAGATGGGTAATTTGGGAAGGACAAACTCACAAAGTCATCAGGCTCGGATTTCACTATTCTTACCGTGGGGGACGCACATTAATGCACGTTTTTTCAGTCGAAAGTGCAACTTTATATTTTAAATTGGTTTTAAATACGGAAACCCTTTTTTGGACAGTTGAAGAGATAGCGGATGGAGAAGCGGACTAAAATGCAACCATTTCAATTACCTTTCAACCCAAAAGATCCAAGTGTTTTGCATATTGATCTTAACTCTTGCTTTGCAACAATTGAACAGCAGGCAAATCCTAAATTGCGAGGAAAGCCCATCGCTGTGGCCGCTTATAATTCTCCCTCCGGCTGCATTTTGGCACCGTCTATCGAAGCCAAGTGTTTTGGCATCAAAACCGGCATGCGCGTCAAAGAGGGAAAACTGCTTTATCCAAACCTAATCGTTCTTTCTCCGGACCCTTGGAAATACCGTACTGTTCATCTTCGCTTACGCAAACTTTTATCAACTTACACCGACAACCTGGCCCCTAAATCTATAGACGAGTTTGTGTTAAATCTTGAAGGCTATCCTGCTTTCAAGAAAGGTATGGTCAACATCGCTGCCGAAATAAAAAAAAGAATCAAAGAAGAAATAGGGGATTGGCTGACAGTTTCTATTGGAATTGCTACCAACCGCTTCCTGGCCAAAACGAGCGCGGGTTTGCATAAACCCGACGGCTTAGATGTTATCAATCAAAACAATTATGAAAAGATTTTCCAGAGCTTAAAACTTACAGACCTGTGCGGAATCAAAGCCCGAAACGCCGCCCGTTTGGGCAGTATGGGAATCCACACGGTGATGGATTTTTACAATGCCCCCATCCACCGGCTCAAAAGCGCTTTTTCTTCAATTAACGGATATTACTGGCATGTACGCTTACATGGTTGGGAAATAGACGATGTAGAATCTTTACGAAAAAGCTTTGGTAATTCTTTTGCTCTTCCGCGTCCTCTTGCCAATACTGAAGAACTGGCTCCTATCTTGCAAAAGCTGGTCGAAAAAACCGGTTCCCGCCTAAGAAACGCCGGGTATGCAGCCCAAGGGGTTCATTTATCTTTAGTTTTTCAAGACCATGACTGGTGGCATCATGGTCACACTATCTCCAAAGCGTTTTTTGACTCGCGAGATATTTATAAAGAAGTTTTCCGACTGCTTATCAACTGCCCAAAGAAAAAGCCTGTTATTCTTTTGGCCGAATCCTGCTTTAACCTGCAAAAGCTAACCAGCCTTCAGCCCGACCTTTTTGGCGAGCTAGGTCAAAAAACTAAACTTACCCAAGCTGTAGATAAAATAAATCAGCGCTGGGGAAACTTCGTCATCACTCCTGCACGGATGCTGGGAACTCAAAACACGATTCCCGACCGCATCGCCTTCGGGGGAATCAAGGAATTGGAAGAGATTTTGGTGCGATAAAAAACTGATTCCTGATATACTTCAGGCATGGATGTGTATTTTAAAAAAGAGGTTAGTTGCAAATATAACAACAAAGAATTCAAGTTTGATATCGGAAATACGTTGTTTTCCACTTTTGACATTGATCACGGAACCGACGTACTTCTCCGAGCAATAAAACCTAATAATCCCAAAACTATTTTAGACATTGGATGTGGATATGGAGTAATCGGAATAGTGCTTGCAAAAACTATCCCCGATGCACAATTCTGGATGATAGATCGGGATTTGCTTGCGGTACGTTACACAGAGAAGAACATACAGAAAAACGCAATAACAAATGCTCAAGCTTTGGGCAGTGTTGGGATAGAAGCCGTGCAGAACAGAACGTTCGATCTAATCGTTTCAAATATCCCAGCAAAACTCGGGGACGAGGCGATTATTGAAGAGTTTATAGTTAAACCTCATAACCATCTCAATCCCGGCGGGGAACTTTGGGTCGTTGTGGTCAACGCCCTAAACCGTCTTCCACACCTTGTCGAAAGAAAGTACAAGTTGCGAATGTTAGCCATCAAGAAAAGAAAAGGGCACACAGTATATCTTCTAAAGAAAAACTAGTACTCCAAACTTAGTCAGGGGTATGCTAAACAGAAGCACTTTTTGCCCTGAGAGTGAATTCTTTCGTAGTGAATAAGAATTTACCACTCGTAATACTCATCCCCCTTTTTGACACTTTTGCGGCTGTTTTTAGCCTTAACAACCGGTTTGGCGCGTCCGCGCCGGTCGTATTTCTTTTCTGCTTCGGAAAGGGCAGCAAACCCCCTTACTTTGTCTGCAATCTGTTGGGCCATATCTAAAATTCTCACCACCTTAATAATCCAACCCTCAGTGTACACACTAACCGTGAGAATCGACTGCAAAATCCTGTAAGAAGTTAATTATTGTCAAGCGGAATAGCGGCAACCGGGGACTGAACTGTAACTGTAGCAGGAGGCTGCAACAACCGCGGGGAATGGGGGACACAAACCTGTTTTGGCTCAGTTCCTAAAATAAAATATTCATTTAAAATATTTCCCTTGTCGCAAACTGTATGTTCTACAATCCCCTCCGGCAGTTTAAACTCTTCAATTGCTGTTCCCGCAAGATAATGTTCCATCAAATCTTTCCAGATTGGTGCAGCGCCTATCGAACCTGCCACCCTATCCATCGAGCGGCCACTATTGTTGCCTACCCATACACCCACAACCAAACTTGGGGTATAACCCACAGTCCAGGAATCTTTATACGTTTGAGTGGTCCCAGTTTTTACGGCAGCAGGCCGGCTGATAGTAAGAAGCCTGCCAAACTCTTCCTGGCGAGCCTTGCTGTCAGATAAGATAGATGAGATCAAAAACGCCACCCGTGGATCTAAAATTTGCTCGGTTATTAGGGTGTCATTATAAATTTGCTTGCCATATTTGTCTTTAATCTCCAAGATAGTGGTAGGCTCAGATCTTTTGCCTTCGTTGGCAAATACAGCATATGCGCCAACTAGTTGAACAAGCTGAACTTCACCTGTCCCCAAAGCCAACGATGGGCCAAACCTGCTCTCCTCGTTAAGGCTAGTTATGCCTAAGCGGTGAGCCATTGATAAAGCCTGCGACACCCCAATCTTTTGGATAACCCCAATTGCCGGAATATTTAAAGAATTAGCCAAAGCCCGTCTAACCAAAACCTTTCCACGGAATTTACCGTCATAATTTCTTGGACGATAAGTCCCAACTGCTGTTTTTATCTCAATGGGGGAGTCGTCCAACACAGAAGCTAAAGTAATTGACTGATTTTCTAAAGCTGCTGCATAAACAATGGGCTTGAAAGAAGAGCCCGGCTGGCGTAAACTAGTGGCCACATTGACCTTGCCAAAATTGGAGTTTGACCAGTTTGCACTACCAACCAAAGCCTTTATTTCTCCACTCTTTGGATCAAGAACAACCGCAGCTCCATTTGAAACATTTCTAGAAGCCATAAGCGTAACGTTTTTGCTAACCGATTCTTGGGCATATTTTTGCCAGTCTAAATCCAAACTTGTGCGCACTTTAAATCCTGATCGCGCTACATATTCTTCCCCATAAATATTATTAAGCTGGTCCAAAACTAAAAAGGCAAAATGCGGCGCCTCATATCCAATTGCCTGAGTTCCATCTGCAAAGGCAAGCGGTGCATCTCCCGCTTGCCCCTCCTTGTCTTTGTTGATATATCTTTGCTCGCGCATTTTCTGCAAGACCAGCTTTTGACGATTTTTAGCTTCGGAAAAAGAACCAGGGCCAGAAAGCCTCGATGGGGCAGGTAACAGCCCGGCAAGGAAAGCAGATTGAGCAATGTTTAAATCTTTGGCATTTTTGCCAAAATAAGTTTTGGCACATTGTTCAACCCCAAAGCAGCCCTTCCCCATATAAACCGTATTTAGATACATCTCCAAAATTTTCTGCTTTGGATACCTCTCTTCAATTTCTCTTGCCAAAACTAACTCCTGATATTTACGCACAAAACTTTTTCTGCTTGACAAAAGAGCGCTCCTTGCCAATTGCTGCGTAATTGTTGAACCTCCATAACTTAAACTGCCTGAAAAAATATTGGCTACGGAGGAGCGAATTATTGCCCGCAAAGACACGCCTTTGTGATCCCAAAAACTTTTGTCTTCTATAGCCACAAACGCATTTTGGGTGTTTTCAGGTATCTGGCCTAAAGGAACAAATTGTTTATCTTTAGCGTCGAAAAATGTAAAAAAAGGCCTGCCTTTCTTGTCTAAAAGCATAACTCCGGTATCATTCCGGTACATTATTTTTTCAGGGCTTGTTAAATCTTGCGAGTAGAAAAGGTGCGTTAAAACGGGCAGGATGGCCAAAATAGTCAAAAGCAAAACAACTCCCGTTATTAGTGCTTTGACAACCAAAGATTTTGCGCCCAGGGGCAGCCTATCCATTTTGTCTAGAGTTTGAACCAGTTTGATAGTGAGGGGGTGAAAAGTGGGGCAGAGTATTGTAAGAAGATTTAACTCTTCAAGTTTATTAAGATTAGCTTCACACCCCCGAGGTGGCAGCGTAAATTTAGTTCCCCAAAAATTGTTTAATCTCAGACAGAAAATTAAACATGAACATGGGAAATTTTGCAATCACCCAGGAAAAAGAGGGAAGGATACAAACCAGTAAACAATCAAAAGGCTCACTATAAACGTAACCCATTGTCTCTTTAAATCTACAGCCGCCAATATCGTTTCTAAAGCTTCAAAAATCTTCATCGTATTACACTTGCATCAGCCGAAACGGGAGCACTAAACTTCTCACGCAACAATGCCCAGAAATCGTTAGCATCTCCCTCAAACCCCAAAGCCCAAATACCTACCCCACCCAGGTTCTTTTGTTTAGCAAAATCGTACTTAATAGCAAGTGACCTTGTGTCTTCCTGATACGCCATCCTCCAAACCCCGTTTTGTTTATAAGCTACCCAGCCAACCTGTCCTTTATCGTCCCATCCAGTTGTAAATCCTTCCCCAGGAAACCCAATCTGCTGGAGTTGTGCATAAGTGGTAGCCAAAGAGGGAGGGGGACTCACAAAACGGCGAACTATTTTATAACCACGCTTTGTGCGAACACGTGAGGAAACATAGTAACCCTTTTGCGTCAGAGCATTGTTGCCCGGAGAATAGACAGGATAATTATACCCATACCAGGGCAGCCCCAAAACTAATTTGTTGCACGGCATTTGGGTCAAAAAATCGTCAACGGCTGTTGAAATGTCATACCAGTAACTACCATCTTGGGCGCCATATAATGGAGATGTCGGAGCAACTATATCCGCCTTTGTGCCGGCAAAGTCGTATGCCATCATAAATATCTGATCAGAAGTTTTAGAAAGCGAGGAAATATCATAAATTCTTGGAGATATAGCAGCAGAAGCATATAACGCTACGCTTACTTTACTACCCGGCACACGCTGATGTAATGCCAGGGTAAGATTTGCCACAAAGTTGGTAAAGTCCTGGCGATATTTTTCCCCGTTTGAGCCAAAATATTCAAAATCAACGTTTATCCCATCTATACCGCGCGCACTTACCTCATTCACAGCCTGATCAATCGTGCGAGATTGTGCGTCCTTATTTGACAAAAACTTTTCTGTCATTCCCGCCTCCATTTGAGTCAAGGTCAGTTGTATGCGTGTGCCATGATTGTGTGCTTTATTAAACAATTCTGTTGCATTGTTGCTTTTAAATACTTCATATCCGCGACTTGAGGTATCCAAATTGCCATCAGCCAAAACAGGGACGCCAAAGTAAGCTAGTGTTGTTAAAACATTAAAGTCAACATTGTCCAGCTTGTCCAGTGTCCAATGTGGAGCAAAGCCAAAAATTTCGTAACCTATATGCGAAGCATTAGCAACCGGCCGAATATGGTTAGGATAAAGAGGCGAAAGCACATCGACAGGTTTGGACATTAGAGCTACCCCTAAAAGCCAGAGGGCCAGGCCGCAAACCAACCATGTTTGGGAAGATTTGAATATTTTTATCAAAGCATTTAGTGCAACACTAAAACTCCTGCACCCCCAAGAAGAATTTGTGTAAGAAAGTGAAGACGGGTTAAAGAATCAGTCAGGGCAAGTTTTTTTAAGCTGCGAGGGGCAATATATCAAAAGGTTTTCTTACTGTCAAGAGAGCAGATTCCCCCCAAAAACGGAAAGAAGAAGGTAAGAATTTCTAAAGAGGAACTTCCCGTATAATTCCGCAGGCAATTCTTGGCCCTCCGGAAATTCCTGAACCATGTTCGCCACCACGGTACGGGTCCTGATTGGCATGTACCATCAGAGAAGTGCCTTCTCCGTCAAGTATAGAAAGGGGGCCGGAAGACAAGGTAATGCGCGTACTCACACATTGCAAAACTCCATTACCTTCATCGTCAATTAGAATATTGGGTAAATCACCCATGTGGAAGGGGTGGTTGGCATCCGGATCAGAATTGCCAGAAGGCCCCGGGTCAAAATGTCCGCCAGCGCAGGCAAAATCTCCGCTGCAATCTGCTTTTTCGTGGATATGAACTGCATGAAGACCGGGGACTAATTTTTGGGGATTGCCTGACAGAGTTAAGGTAAGTCTGACGAGTGTTTGTGTTCCAATTTGCAACTCTTCAAACTCAGCCTCACCTTGGATTGCATCACCTGTGACACTCGCGCGAGCGTGTTTTACCTCATGTTCACTATCACCTAGCAACTGCATATTTAATAAGATTATGGACGAATTGTAACGTTTACGCAAGATTTGGGCGTGAATTTAAATTGAAGTTGTGTTACATTGTAAAAGAAATCTGACATGAATCTTGCTCTTGTTCTGTCCATAATTTCCGGCTATGCCGGTTTTTATTATTCAACCCACCCGACTTCAAAGCTTTGGCACAAGATTCCCTCGATAAAAATGAGTCGTAGGGTCCAGCTAACTCCCAGCATACGTCTTTTTGCCCGCGGCCGCATAATACATCTTCACCATTGGTTCACTTGTGGTGTATTACTTCTTGTAGCTACATATACAAATGCAGGTATTTTAGACGCTGTGCTTGCAAAGGGGGTATTAATAGGCGGGGTTCTCCAGGGTATATCTATGCCAGAAGCACGAAGGCTGGTTTATAAACAAACAGATTCATGGAAAAACTTTTCTCGTGATTAGATAAAGGTAACCTCCATACCATCCTGTATTTGCGTTTCAAATGAAACTGTTTGCCCCGGAAATCTTGCCCCTGGTCCCCAAATTTTTGCTGCTTTCTTGTCTTGAACCATCTCACGGCTAACCGTTGCCAAAACATCTTTTAACTTTTGCCCCTCGTGCATAATCAACGGCTCAATCTTTGTGCTTCCACCTTCAAGGTGGCCGCTCAAACTTTCCGTGGACCGCAAATACACTCTCACAAGCCTCAGTTGATTCCACACAGCCTCCCGAAGCTCATCTAATCCTATCTCTTTCTCTGCACTGATCCTAATAACGCCAGGTGGCGAATCTGTCCCACCTTCCAGGTGGTCTAGGTACGCCACCTGTTTACCCTGTTGTTTATCCACCTTGTTCACAAGATAAAGAGCAGGAACATAAACACGATTGGTAGCAAATGCATCAATAAGTCTTTCCATTGTTGAGTTTTCCTTCAAAATAATTTCGGCGTTGACAATGCCAAACTCTTTAGCAACCTCCGCAATCGTCTCACACAATAGTTCCTGCGGCCTTGTGAAGTTTATTTTTATTCCACCACGCAAAGTCTTATGGACAACCACTTGAGGCCGAATCTCATTTATGCGAACACCATTTTCATACAACTCATTGGCAATTCTTCTAAACTCTTCTTTTTCTTTTCCTGCCTCGCCAATAATTAACAATAAATCTGCACTACGCACAACAGACAGCACCTCTCGTCCGCGGCCAGCCCCACGGGCTGCACCTTCAATCAAACCCGGCACGTCCAGAATTTGGATTTGAGCGCCGTTATAGTCGTTCACGACTTCGCCGGAACTCATATAGCGAGGAGGGCTATAGTTCATCATGCCCGGAATAACGGAAACTGTCGTAAAGGCATATTCGGCAGTTGGAGAATTGGCGTTGGTAAGCTTGTTGAGAAGCGTTGATTTGCCAACTGAAGGGAAGCCAACCAAAACTACGGTTGCATCACCAAATTTTTTGAGCCCAAAACCGCCGCCTCCACCACCACCTTTTTTGACCTGGCGATCGGCCTGTTGTGCCCGCAGTTTGGCAATTTTTGCCCGCATCTTCCCAAACCACTTTTGCGTAGCCTTATGATACGGTGTCTTGGCCATTCCAATCTCAATAGCTTTGATTTGTTCTTCGACATTGTCCATGCCTACGTATTGTACACAAAACAACTCAAATCTTAAAAAATGCTACCCGATGTAAGCGCCCACAAAAATGAAGCTATGGCAAGTTACGATCTGGTGTGGGGTTACAAAGAAGGAATAAAAAGGCACGGAATTCGGGCTTATAGAAATAAAAACCCCGTGGTCTCTTTATGAAAAATTCGAACGGAACTGGCTGAACCCCGCCTGCGGTGAAACTTCGGCGGGCAGGTCGGCGGGCGGAAGGGGGGTGTGGGCCGCCTGGGAGTCGAACCCAGAACATCTTGCTTAAGAGGCAAGTGCTCTAACCATTGAGCTAGCGGCCCTTTAATCCCAACCTAGCGAATTATACATTAACTGGATGCGTTATTTCAGCTAACTTCTGCCATCTTCGTTGTATAAACTTCGTTTCAGCTTCAACCTCAGAAAGCGCAGCTTGTATCCATCCAAATACCTAATGTGTTTTATGTCGGTACTCTTAGAAACCTCAACTCTCAATGTTCCATAATAAAGGTTGTTTTTCTTATAACCGGAACTTGTAGGCTTTATGTAACTTTTCCCAAAATTGGCCAGGTATACCAGTAAGATCAGACCAAAATTCTTTTAACTCTACATCACTTTGCTGAGAGTAAATATTCAGCCAAGCTCTTAAATTATTGGGTGGAATGTTAAATATTCTTTCTAACCATCTGGTCATAAAAAGGATAAAATGTGGGTCGGAATTGGTTACACAAAACCTACCGCCCCTACTTCCTTCGGCCCAATATAAAGCTGCTCCCATTAGTCTATATATTTCTGTAGAAAGTGGTCGTTGAATCTCACATGAAGCCTGTCTGATAATTTTTTGCACTTCCTTAATCCCTAGAGTTCGTTACTCATACAACCAAGTATAGTTCACACGAAGTTGGTCTGGAAGTACTTATCGGAGCAGACGTGGCGCACCCGAGAGGATTTGAACCCCTAACCACTTGTTCCGAAGACAAGTGCTCTATCCAGTTGAGCTACGGGTGCAAGGGATCTTTCACCATCATTTTACCACAAAAAGCCTGTTTTTGGCGCTTCAGCGCCTCTAAATGTTAAAATACCAAACACAAAGATGGTAAACGCCACAAAAATCATTGCAACACTTATGGTGTTATTGGTAAGCTGCTTAGCCTTTGCTAATCCGGCAAAAGCAATCACGGATCCTTTTGCGGTCTCGAATAACCGGTTTGGAATTCACATTCTTGAGCAAAAGGATATAGACAATGCAGCCTCGCTGGTCAACTCAAACGGCGGGACGTGGGGATATGTGACTTTAGTTATTCAGGATAACGATAGGGATAAAGAGAAGTGGCAAAATATCTTTGACCAACTTCGGGAAAAACATTTGATACCAATCGTGCGGCTTGCCACACACGGAGTTGGCGAAACTTGGGTAAAACCTTCCGTTGGTGAAGCTCCCGCTTGGGCAAGCTTTTTAGATTCACTAAATTGGGTCATTCAAAACAGGTACGTTGTTATTTTTAACGAGCCAAATCACGCTTTTGAATGGGGCGGAGTGGTTAGCCCGTCAGAATATGCTGATGTTCTCTTTGCCTACTCCAAAGCTTTAAAAACCCAAAATTCGGACTTTTTCGCTCTTAATGCAGGGTTTGATGCCTCAGCTTCAAATGGGGGTGACACAATGGACGAGCAGCAATATCTTTCGAGTATGGTCAACCACAATTCTCAAGTTTTTGACTATCTTGACGGCTGGAGCTCACATTCCTATCCAAACCCCGGTTTTTCTTCTTCTCCCGATAAAAGTGGCAGGGGGAGTATTAAAAGCTATGAGTGGGAAGAGTCGACTTTGCAAAGTTTGGGTATTCAGAAGAAATTGCCGATTTTTATAACTGAAACCGGCTGGAGCAGAGATAATCTATCTGAGGATACTATCGCCCAATACTATGAGAAAGCATACCAGGCCGTCTGGAATGACAACCGAATTGTTGCAGTCACTCCTTTTGTTTTTGACTTTCAAGGTCCTCCTTTTGCCAATTTTTCCTGGAAAAAAGCTGACGGGCTTGCGGCGCAATTTTCCACTGTTCAAGGCCTGAATAAAGTATTGGGGACTCCAAAACAGGTTGAGAACATAAGCTTGGTTGATGGGCTGGGAGAAGATTTAGTTTCCAACACCACTTACTTTTTTCTTTTAAAAATTAAAAATAGCGGACAAGCCATATGGGAGGAAAACCAGGGCTATCGGTTCATAACAGAAAGTTCCGGTATTCAAACTTCTCTAATCCCAGCTGTAATTTCCCATATTAAGCCAAATGATGAGATTGACCTGCCAATAACAGTAAAGACTCCTACCGATCCCGGGGCATACACACTTAGAATAAGCCTGGTACGGGGAGATACCATTTTAGAGAATTCTGTTACCAGAAAAATTACTGTACGCTCTCCGGAGGTTAAAGGAGCCCAAACTAATGGTTTTTGGGATATATTTTTGTATCCGCGAAAGCTTTTGACGTTTTTGAAAAAGGTATCTAAGGTATGATATGTTAGAATATAACAATGGACAATCCCCCATTATCTATTCCTCGCTTCTCTCGCCTTAGCAAGATTGTATATCTGACAACCTTTTTTGCAGTTACACCAATAACAATTGCCATCGGAATCTTTACATTAAGTCTCCTTTCTCAAAAGCCAACCTTGGACCCCATAGCCCAAGCCTCAACAACAGTAAACTTGAAAACTCCCAAGTTCAGTTCCCAAGTTTACGCCGCTATCCCCGATCAGGTAGGAAAAGTCGCGGGTGCGGCAACCGCAGGAGATGCCAGAGTTGAAATTACCCGCCAATATCTGGAAAAATACGACTCACCACTTTTGCCCTTTGCTGATCAAATTGTGGCCAGGGCTCAGGAGAATGGGGTAGACTTTAGGCTTCTGGTAGCCGTTGCCCAACAGGAATCCAATCTTTGCAAAAAGATCCCGGAAAACTCATTTAACTGCTGGGGGTGGGGAATCCACTCAAAAGGAACTTTAAGATTCCAAAATTATTCTGAGGCAATTGACACAGTAACTAAGGGCTTAAAAGCCGAATATCTGGACAAAGGCTATACCACTCCCGAGGAAATAATGAAAAAGTACACCCCCGCCTCTCCTGGCACTTGGGCCGCAGGCGTTACCCAATTCCTGGGGGAAATGGAGTAAAGACAGCTTCTAACACTACAATTATTGCCTGTTATCCACAAACATGCTAATCCTATACTCTTGACAATTCGCCTTTTGTATGGTATAGTATGCGTCAGATCCTGAGGTTTGTGGCCTAAACCCCCACGGACTTTGGGGTTTTGGTCGTCCAGACTCTAAAGGTCTGGTCGACCGCCAGTCCCGCCACATGTTTTGTGGGATGAAATAAGGCGCTTCATTTGAGGCGCCTTTTTCCATAATTCGCAACCCACCGTGGCACTCACTCTTGTGGTATACTTCAGGCACAAGCAGAGGTGGTAAAATTGGCGGACCACGGTAGTACAACTTGCGTTGACTACGGGGCAAGCGCGCAGGTGTGGCGGAACGGCAGACGCGCATGGTTTAGGACCATGTGGGCATTAGCCCGTGGGGGTTCAAATCCCTTCACCTGCACAGATATCTTCCACCAATTGACACCTCACAAGAACAAGTCTTACACTATTGATAATGACAAACAGTGCCCATTTGCATGTAAAAGCGCATGGCGTTCGTCATCACCATTCTGTCCTGGTTTTATTAATTCCTGCTTTAATTTTTGCTATCGTTTTGGCTTGGCTTTTGGAAAATTTGCCGTGGGAAAGAGTCAAAGGAGCGGCGACGGAGAGTAACGCCAGTGCTCAGAGCGAAATAACTAGTCACTAGTTAACGAGTTACCAGTTACCTTTTTTATGAAACAAATCTTAATATTATTCGCAATTTTAATCGGAGTTTTACTTCTGGCTTATTGGTCCTCAAAACCTGGAAATTTGGAAGGCTTCTTTGTCAAAACAGGCATTCCAATCGCAAATTCTGGCAACGCCAACCAGGAAAAAAAGTTTGTAACTGTTGGAAGTACCCAATTTCAAGTCGAGCTTGCACAAAACGAACAGGCAAGAAAAGTGGGGCTTTCTACAAGGGACGCTCTTCCCGAAAATGAGGGGATGCTTTTTACTTTTGGCAAAAATGGATTCCAGCCAACCTTCTGGATGAAAGGTATGAAATTCCCCATTGATATTATTTGGATTAAAGACAGTGTCGTTTCTGAAATTACACCCGACGTACCAACAGTAGCTTCCGGCATCCCTGACAATGAAATCCCTCAATATTCTCCAAAAAGTAAAGTAGATTATGTTTTGGAGATACCTGCCAACGTCGCCCAGAAGCGAGGTATAAAGGTAGGGGATAGCGCAGTCTTACCTCTTTAGCCTATCATTTCAAATGCCCGAGAAAGTTTTTAAAAATCAGCGCAATGTGAGTAAGAGAGCTCGTACTTTTATTGCAATTCCCTTGCCGGCAGAGTTAAAAGATAAAATTGCCGCGCTTGTTGCCAGGTTAGAAAGCCAAAACAGGTCAGTTACCTGGCAGGATCCGCAAAAGACACATATTACATTAATGTTTTTAGGGCATATTGCTCAGGAAAGAGTTGATGCCGCAGCCAAAGCCTTAAAAGAAACTGCCCTGACTTTCAGCAATTTTCAACTCAAAACGGGCAATTTGGATTATCTTTATACAAGCGATGAGGAAGATAATTCTGCTCTCCATATTTCTGTTGTAGATTCGGAAAAACAATTGTGGGAACTTTATAAAGATCTCGCCAAGAGACTTGCCGCAGAAGGCTTTTATCCGCCAGAGCGGCTTAACCCTCATATCACCATAGGCAGGATAAAAAAGCATCGCGATCGCAATATTCATACACAAACACTGGACACTTTAGTTCAGGATAAATCTTTGGTCGGGAAAACTATTCCGGTTGAAACACTAAATATGTATGAACGCTTGCAGCAACGCGGGGGATTGGTGCGCTATAGATTATTGCGGAGCTACTCACTGCGATGAGGGGAATTATACGCCAGTTTTTATTCCAAGCTTCAATAATAGCTTGGGTGATGGTTGGTTTCATTCTTGGGTACCTTACAGGAATTATCCAAGTGGGCCAAATTGCTCAAAACCGTGAACAAAAACTGGCTAGCGAATTTACACAATTGCTTGAATCTTCAATAAAAACTCCTCCCGCCGCATCAAACCCAACTCCCGCTCCACAACAAAAGGTTTCAACTGCAAAATTGCCCAACATTAATTATTCAGGCCCCGAACTTTGGACAGCGGTGAACCAAGCAAGGGTAGAACATGGCGTGCAGTCGCTCTCACAAAAGGATGTACTTTGTACAATAGCGGCCATCCGCTTAAACCAGATTCGAGACTTGGGAGAACTTGATAACCACGACGGATTCCAGCCAACTTACGATAAATACAAAGACAGCCCCAATATACCCAATAACGTTTCAGAGTTTTTAATTTCCGGCTACCCAACTCCAAATCAGGCAGTTGAGGCTTGGCTGGATACATTGGGACACAAAAAGCTAATAACCGGCGGCGAATATGTTTGGGGTTGTGTTTACGCTCAAGAGGGGTTTGGTGTTGCCATTACTGGATTTTAAAGGACAAGGTCATAGTTCCGTCTTCTGCCGGCCCACTCAAAGAAAAAAATGTTTTAGTAAACTCATCATCCTTAATTTTAAGTTGTTGCAATAAGTCAGGCAGAATAACTGGCTGGTTGTTTTCGTCGATTAAACCTATTTTCCATTCAGGAATTGCCAGTCCTGTTTGGGTATCCACCGGCGAGTATGAAACTCGTGTCAGTACACCTTGTGCGTCAAACCGAATTTGAACACCCAAATCCAAAACCGTCACAATTCCCTTAATGGGCATCTGTTGCATCCTGTCTCGAGCTAGGTTTACCGCATCCACATCCTTTCGAAACCCCTCCGGCATAGCTGTATCCATTAAAAAACCTGGAGTAAACAATTTAACGTTATCATTGACACCGGCTAGAGCCACCACATCTAAAACTTCACCGTTTGGGTGCCGCGCACTACTGCCCACAATGAAGTGGTCAATTGCTGAGCAAGCTTGCATAGATAAAAACCCCGGCTTGGCACTTTCAACCAGAACCCTTCGTTCAAATTCGCGTTGGCCTAAACCTAATGATTCACTTCCTCCTTCAAGGCTATGTACCATATCTATCTCACATCATACACTATTGTGTTAGAATTATTCAGATGCTTCAAGAAGCCGGGAGAATAGTAATCGTTATCGGGATAGTTTTGATTGTTTTAGGCTCTTTTTTGTGGTTTTTTGGCAAGCTTCCTTTTTTGGGTAAACTACCCGGCGACATAATAATCAGGAGAGAAAGCTTTTCGGTTTATGCTCCAGTCACAACCACAATTATTATAAGCCTCTTTCTTTCAATTCTTTTAACCGTTATCTCAAATCTTAGAAGGTAAATGCACCAAACTCTGGCAAAAGCGGTATTCGGAATAGTCATACTTTTATTCGGCATTTATCTTGGTAAGTACAACCCTCGTATATTTCCTACCTTTTCCGTTCCTACTTCTACCAGTACAGGGTTGAACCCTGTCAGCAACACTCCTTCGGTAACTGCCCTACAGGGTGTGACAAGGATGACCCTTGTCACAGTGACTCGAGTCATAGACGGCGACACTATAGAAATTGAAGGCGGTTTTCGTGTTCGTTATATAGGAATTGACACACCAGAGACTGTCAAACTAAATACGCCCGAACAGTGCTTTGGCGAGGAAGCGTCAGACAAAAACAAAGAGCTGGTGGGGGGCAAAAAAGTGACTCTTGAGAAAGATGTCTCAGAAACAGATAAATACGGAAGGCTGCTGCGGTATGTGTGGGTGGGTGACATGTTTGTTAACGACTACCTGGTTCGCAACGGTTACGCTCATGTTTCTACATATCCTCCAGACGTTAAATACCAAAGCCAATTTGCGACCGCGCAAAAAGAAGCCCAGGAAGAAAACCGCGGTCTCTGGGCACCGAACGCATGCACCACACCTACGCCTTCAGCATCCGTTCAACCCGCTCTTGACCCGCGAGAATCGTGCAACATAAAGGGGAATATTAACTCCTCAGGTGAAAAAATTTACCACATGCCCGGACAGCAACATTACGACAGAACGCAAATCGACGAGTCAGCGGGCGAACGTTGGTTTTGTGCTGAAGAAGAAGCAACATCGTCAGGGTGGCGCAAGTCTAAAGTGTAAGATATACTATCGGCAATGAACTATCAAGACTATTTCGGGCCATATGCGGAAGAACAAAATAAATTCTTAAAAAAATTCTTCAAACAAAAAAAGGTTGAAGGACGCCGCTCCACCCCAGTAGTTGCTCCAAAAATGTGGGAAGAGTTTGAGACATTTATCGACGGTGGGAAAAGAATGCGCGGAGGCTTGGTACGGCTCGGTTACGAATCCTTCGGCGGTAAAAAACTAAAAAGCGTGATTCCTGTATCCGCGGCGATGGAGATAAATCACTGTGCACTTCTGATAGAAGATGATGTCATCGACCGCGATGTTTTGCGTCACGGAGTTCCAACCATTCACGCAAAGTACAAGGCATACCACAAGAAAAATTACAGAAAAGACGAACCACAGCACTACGGAAACAGCATGGCTATTTGTGTTGGGCTAATGGGTATTTATGAGGCACTCGGGCTTGTTGCTGGCTCAGACTTTATTCCAGACCGAAAAGCGCAGGCTGCTGAATTTATGTGCCGATTTTTGGTTAATACAATTTACGGAGAGGCATTAGATGTTGACTTGTCGTACCACACTAATCTTATAGAAAAGGATGTGTTGAGCGTATATCAACTAAAAACTGCATGGTACACAATTGTTGGGCCATTGGGCGTTGGGGCAAGTCTTACAGGAGTCAGCCCACATAAGTTAAAAGTTCTTGAAAAATACGGTCTCCCTTTGGGCATCGCGTTTCAATTACAAGACGACATCTTGGGTATTTTTGGGAATGAGAAGAAAACAGGTAAATCTGTTGCCTCAGATATTAAGGAAGGGAAAAATACTCTCTTGTATGTTTATGCATTAAAAAAGGGCACGCCCAAACAGATTCAAGAATTGAAAAAACTGTGGGGCAAAAAAGAAATCAGCGCTGCTGAAATTAAAGAAGTTAGGCAGATTATTGTTGATTCAGGGTCGCTGGAATATTGTCAAAAAAGGGCACAAAAGTTGGGAGAAGAAGCAAAACTTGCAATTGCCAAAATTACCAGAGACAAAAAGCTTCAGGGGGTTTACTCAACACTTGTGGACTTTGTCGTTCAAAGGGAAAGTTGAAACTTCACTCTCCGATAACCTGCAAAATAACCTTGCGCGTTCGGGCCCGATCCAATTCCACCAAAAACACAGATTGAAATTGACCAAGTAATAATTTCCCTTCCGAAACTGGTATCGTTTGGGACGAACCGCCCAATAAAAAGTGCCAAAGATGAGAATGACCGTTTGGCATTCTATCTGCTACATGATCAGGAGCTACTGAATGGTGATAATCCTTCTCTCTTGGGGCTATTTGCTCCAACAGTTCATTTATATCTTTATGAATTCCAAGCTCGTTTTCCTGAACTAAAACTGCAGCCGTTGTGTGTTGGGAAAAAATCGTAACTTGTCCGTTGGTTATGCCTGACTCTTGGACAGTTTTTTGAACTTGGTCTGTAATATCCGCCAGTTCCGGAACCTCGTTTGAGCTAGCAATAGTTATCGTTGATATTTTAATCACAGCAAATCAGGCGCAGGTAAAATATATCCTATCAATTTATAATTACAATAGCAAGCACAAGCCTTTCCCAAAAGTCATCGCAATAACAAGGCATTTGCGATATACTAATACTTAAGTTGCCCATGATAAGCTCATGTCTAAGCTATCTAAAACAATACTTGCTCGCTACAAAAACGCTCGCCACTATCTATCTTCACTTCAGGAAACCTTTAAAAACGGTTATCCGGCCAAAAAAATGATCGTAATTGGCGTAACCGGCACGGACGGCAAAACCACTACCTCTCATTTAATTTACGAGATTTTAAAAGCTAACAAATTTAAGGTTGCGCTTATTTCAACTGTCGGGGCTTGGGGACCCCAAGGTTTTATCGATACCGGACTTCATACAACAACTCCCGACGCGACGGTTTTACAACCAATGCTTAAAAAGTTTTTAGATGCGGGTGTAACATGTGTCGTCCTGGAAGTTACCTCGCATGGCTTGGATCAACATCGAGTTTTAGGATGCAACTTTTACTCCGGAGTTTTAACCAATGTTAGCCACGAGCACTTGGATTATCACAAAACATTTGAAAATTACAGGCAAGCAAAAGCCATGCTCTTTCGCGGAGTTAAATTGGCCGTATTAAACAAAGACGATAAGTCGTATGAATTTTTTAAGAGAATAACTTTTAAAAAGGCCCGAGTTGTATCTTACTCAACTTTAGGATTGGCAAGCGTTAAAGCCACCAACATCACAGAAAAATCCACACTTCTTACATTTTTAGCCTCCGATAATGGTGTAGGTTACCAGATAAAAACACCATTGATAGGGCGATACAATGTCTCAAATATCTTGGCAAGCATTGGGTTGACTCGCGCTTTGGGTGTGGATTGGAAAACAATTCAAAAGGTTCTCAGCCAGTTTTCGGGAATTTCCGGAAGAATGGAATACATAAAAACCCGTCCATATTCAGTTATTGTTGACTTTGCACACACACCGAATGCACTTAATCAGTTGCTCACTACACTTCAAACCAAACTTCCACCAAAAGGGCGTCTAATAACTGTGTTTGGCTGCGCCGGGGAACGTGATAGAAGTAAGCGCCCACTAATGGGGGGAATCTCGGGAAAACTTGCCGATATATCAATTTTTACAGCCGAAGACCCCCGATCAGAAGATGTTAATGAAATTATTATGCAAATGGTCAAGGGCGCACGAGGCGCAAAAACTACCGAAGTGAAACAGGTGTCCTATCTAGACCACCTGGAAGGTGGTCTAGATAGGACACCTAAGGATGGGCACGTGTTCGTTCGGGAACCAGACCGCGGAAAAGCAATTGGGCTTGCAATCAAAACTGCTAAATCTGGGGATATCGTTGTCATCTGCGGCAAAGGCCACGAAAAAAGCATGGCCTTCGGCAAGACCGAAATCCCCTGGTCGGATCAAGACGCCGCACAAAAAGCCCTTACAGCTAAGTAACGTCATTAACCTCAAAAAACTATCACTCTGGCCCGCTTCGAC
>Ga0209542_10005203_pt1 | contig 26195 bp, 20 predicted proteins | sample RifCSPhighO2_01_FD_184028 | JGI IMG/M metagenome (GOLD analysis project Ga0209542, IMG submission 184028) | Soil microbial communities from Rifle, Colorado - Rifle CSP2_plank highO2_0.1 (SPAdes) (version 2) | ecosystem: Environmental > Terrestrial > Deep subsurface > Rock core/Sediment ...
TCGCCCGCCGATGTTACACTCTCACCTGCCATTGCATCGCTTGGGGGTGGAGCGGCCAATGCTTCTGCTCCGTGGACAGTAAAGACCGATAATCCTTCCGGTTACACTTTGTATATAAAAGCGGCTACTAGTCCAGCACTTAAATCTAGTGGCGGTTCGTTCGGGGATTATACCCCGACTTCTGGCATCCCTGACTTCACTTGGTCGGTATCTTCAGCTAGCTCCGAATTCGGTTTCAGTCCGTCAGGTTCTGACATTGCGACCAGATACAAAGATAGCGGTACAAGTTGTAGCACAGGCTCTCTTGATACAAGTAGTTCCTGTTGGGATGGATTAAGCACTACCAACAAAATCATTTCAAATACTACAAGCGCAAATCAATCAGGCAGTCTCACCACGGTTTATTTTAAGGCTGAAGCTGGTTCTGCTACCACCCAATCAATCGGTAGTTATTCGGCACTCATTACTGTAACGGCCACCGCCCTATGAGGTCAAGCAATCTTAAAATCGCCTCTCTGCTCCTCCTCCCATTATTTTTGAGCTTTGGAATTTGGTCATTGGGATTTACGTTTCCTGCTCATGCTCACACAGCAAGTGTCAGTGATTCGTTAAATGTTAATCTCACAGTCAAATCATGCAACGAGAACACTCTCTGTGAGACGGGTATTGGTGAGACCCATGCGAATTGTCCTACGGACTGTGACGATGGCGGTGGGATAATTCCTCCGCCCCCGCCCCCTCCACCACCAACGATTGTTTTGAAAATAACTGACATTATTGCGATGCCAGATACCACAAGCGCGGTTATCAGTTGGAAAACGAATGTGAGCGCGTTTTCAGAGATTGCTTGGGGTGAAACTCTTGACTACGAATTGGGTAGTATTGCCGAAGTAGTTCCTTCCACCTCACACACGTCTCTGATAGATGATCTTGAGCCGGGCACTACTTATTATTTTAAAATAAAGGCAACAGACGCCAGCAAGCCGACAGTGACAGCGAGTTCCTTGGGTAATAAATTTGTAACCCTCGGTGAACTTGAGGACGAGCCGCCATCGAACCCACTCTTTTTTGACGCGTTGTATATCGAGGAAGAAATGGGGATAGAGCTTAGTTGGGCTAATCCAGATGAAAGTGATTTTGAGGCAGTGCGAATTGTACGTTCGACTTCCTTTTTCCCGACCACTCCAGATGATGGCGTGATTGTATATGAAGGTGACGGGGAGTCAAGTTTTGATGCCGATGTCTTAGGGGACACAATGTATTACTACGCAATTTTTGCCCGAGACCTCGCAGGACAATACTCTTCGGGTTTGGTTGATTCGGAGTGGGTGCCAGGTGTGGCGGTGGAGCCAGACGTAGAACCAGAGGATGAATTGGACGAAGAACCTACTATTGAAGACATTTTAGATGATCTACAAACAGCCTCATCAACCCTCCCCAATCTTACATTCTTGTTTACTCAAACAGGGGGTTTACCCAAGATATTTCGCCAGGCAAGCCGAATAGAACTTGAATCGGATAAAAATACTACGGTTTCGATCCCGTACGATTTGTTACCGGAAAATCTGAAGACGATCGTATTTGTTTTTCGTCACCCGAAGGATCCGTCGAAGATTTTCTCATTTATGCTTCGAGTTGATGAACGTAAAACAGAATACACAGGTACTATAGGACCCCTGCTTGATCCGGGTGAGTATGCCGTTTCCGCATACGTGATTGATCATAAACTGGGTAGTCTTGCAAAAATAAATGGTACGATATTTGTAGCCACTGTGACGAAGAAAGTTGGTTTGGCAAATTTAATCAATTCTCGCACGCTCTTGTCAACCGGGGGCACTGTAGCATTGTTCACCACCGTTTTAGAAACTGTCGTTGTTGCCACGCGCGTACAATCTTTTTACGACCTGTATCTTCTATTGGCGAGACTCATAAGTGCTCTGTTCGGCATCTTTGGGTTAAAGAGAAAAAATAAACCCTGGGGCACAGTTTATGACTCTGTCACCAAACGCCCGATTGATCCAGCTTTTGTTTCAGTGAGGGAAAAGGGGAAATCCATCACGGATGCCATCACTGATCTGGACGGCAGATACGGCTTCTTTCTTCCCTCGGGTATATACACCTTGGAAGCTGGAAAAACGCACTATAGTTTTCCATCGAAGATACTGGGTAACAAAGATGCCGATGAATTATACACTAATTTGTATCATGGTGAAGAAGTTTTGACAGCCGAAGGTGAAGTAATCACACGAAATATCCCCCTCGATCCAGTTGATTTTGATTGGAATGAATTTGTTAAGCAGAAAAAGGCCCTTTTTCGCATCTATAGTAAAAGAGAGAGAATTAAAGCCCTTGTTTTCGACACATTATTCGCATTAGGATTTCTGTTCACACTTTTTGCTACTGTATTGTCTCCATCTATTTTCAATTTCTCACTTCTGTCATTTTACGTAATTGTCTTTGTGGTCCAAACATACTGGCGAGTAGCATTTAAGGCTACCAGAGTGTTAGATAGCGCAACCGGCGAACCATACTCATTCGCTATCGTTAGAGTTTTTCTATCCAATCTCAATCAGGAGATCAAACGAGTTGTTACGGATCAATTTGGCAGATTTTATCTTCTCGTTTCCCCCGGTAAATACTATCTCACAATTGACGCTAAGATGCCCGATGGATCATACAGAAGGGTGCATCGCTCGGAGGAACTTGATTTAGTTAAGGGAGTGCTAGCGGGAGATATAAAGGTAGGTCAAAACTCCCAGCCCAAGGCCGGTCGGCTTGGGGACGAAAATCTCAAAACTCAATTTGGGACTTTGGTGATTGCGATTTTATTGGGCTTTGGAATTTGGACTTTGGGATTTGTCTCGCCCGCTCATGCCGCTCTTTCGTCATTTAACAAACAGATTAATTATCAGGGTAAGCTCACTGGTTCTGACGGAGCCTTGGTGGGCGATGGCGATTACAACATGACCTTCAGACTCTATAGCGCCTCTTCAGGTGGAACGGCTCTCTGGACCGAAAGCTACACATCCACAACAACAACTATCACAGTTACTAACGGTTTATTTTCCGTCTTGCTTGGACAGACTACAAGTTTGACCACTTTTGACTTCAACAGGGATCTTTATTTGGGTGTGACCATAGGAGGTTCAAGCACGCCCGCTGTCTGGGATGGCGAAATGACACCGCGTAGACGCCTCGGTACCGTGCCAGCCGCCTTTGTGTCGGACACTCTAGATGGTCTTGATTCAATACAATTTGCTCGCAGTGACGATCCCACCATTATTGCTTCGTCGTCTACCAGCACACTCCTTGTGCTTGTTCAAAATGGTTCGGGAGATGTCTTCTCGGCCAGTTCCTCAAACGCCCTGCTCTTCGTAATCGGAAATTCCGGTAACGTTGGCATCGGTACTAGTTCACCCTATGCCCGGCTCTCCGTGGTGGGCGAGACCGTCTCACGCAACTTTACTGCTACATCAACTACTGCTACATCAACCCTCACCAATCTAGCAGTCACAAATTTCTTAAACGTAAGCTCCACCGCCACCTCTACCGCCGCAAATGGTTGGAACATTACAGCCGGTTGCTTTTCGATATCCGGTACCTGCGTGGGAGGTTCAAGCTTCACCGGCTCTGGTTCAGCAGGTCTTGCCGCAGTCTGGACATCGGCTACGGCACTGACTTCAAGCTCCTCACTCTCAACTTTTGTGGGTGGCACAGGTACCAGTACTTTCTCCACGGGAGGTATCATTTTCTTCGACGGAGTCAAACTTACCCAAGACAGCACTAATTTCTTCTGGGATAACACTAATCAACGTTTGGGCATCGGCACAAGTTCACCCTATGCCAGACTATCGGTGGTTGGCGCAAGCGGTGTAGTTGCTGATCATTATGATGCTACGAATACAAACGCTACCAGCACGCTTGAGGGAGGGCTAAGTGTTGGTAGCAGTGATTTTGTAGTTGTAAGTGGTGGTAACAAAGCCTACTTTAATGGCAGTGGTATTACCACCAGGGTTGGTGTAGGCACTAGTAGTCCCACTGACGCGCTAGTGATAGCTGCCAATGATCCACAGATAGCTTTACATGGTGTTGCTACCGGAGATAGTAGCAGGGCATATATTGTTCTTTATGATTCGGCTGGAACACAAAAGGGTTTGGTTGGAGATTCGGTGACTACGGATAGTGATGTCTATCTGCAATCATTTGGCGGCGGGCTTAGGTTCCAAACAGGTGGTGCAAATACACGGATGGTTATAGAGTCTGCTTCCGGTCTCGTAGGCATCAGTACCACCTCACCCTACGCCAGATTATCGGTGGAAATGGATACTACCAATCCAGCTTTTGTGGTCTCCAACCAGGGATCCTCTACTCCTTCCTTCATTGTAAACGGAGTTAATCAGGATGGTCGGGTGGGTGTGGCGACTGGCAGTCCATTTGCCACCTTTTCTGTCGGTGGTCAAATTGCTGGTGACTACTTCACCGGCATCGCTAATTCCACCTCTACCGCCGCAAATGGTTGGAACATTACAGCCGGCTGCTTTGCCATCTCTGGCACCTGTGTGGGAGGTTCAAGCTTCACTGGCAGTGGTTCAGCTGGACTTGCGGCAGTATGGACATCGGCTACGGCACTGACTTCAAGCTCCTCACTCTCAACTTTTGTGGGCGGCACAGGTACCAGTACTTATTCCACAGGTGGTGTGATATTCTCGGATGGAGTCAAACTCACTCAAGACAGCACTAATTTCTTCTGGGATAACACTAATCAACGTTTGGGCATCGGCACAAGTTCGCCTTACGCTCGGCTTTCGGTGGCGGGTCCCGTCGTGGCTGACAACTTTATCGCTACTTCCACCACAGCTACATCAACTTTCGCAGGAGCGGTTGGCATCGGTACCAGTACTCCGTATCTTCGATTTTCTGTCATCGGCCGTTCATTCTTTGGGGTGGGGGATAATTCCAATGCCAGTACTTCAATAACCCAGCTATCAAGTGCGGCAATATCAGCCGGTGGAGCGGTTGGAGCGATGGATACTTTTGGCAAATACATTTACGTCGGCGGTACTAATCTCATCACATACGAAGTATCCCGCACGGGTAGTACTACTCAAGTTAGTACAATTGCGCCCGAGACAACCGTGACGGACATAAGTGTTAAATGGCCATATTTGTACGCGTCATTTGGAGCTACGGCAGTAAATGAGATCAAAGTATATGATATCCATGATCCGGCTCGACCTAGACTCATTGGGGGTATCGAGAGAGGGGTTACTCAAAATTCTCTGCAAACCGCGGGCTCTTATCTCTACGCAGTAAGTAATAGTGTAACAGGTTTCGATTTCCAGATAATAGACATATCTAATCCGGCATCGCTTAAGGTTGTTGGTGGCCTTGATCTTGGTGCACTCAATAATGTGGAAGTCTACGGTAATTACGCGTATATTGATACAAGCACAATATTGTACGTCGTTGATGTCAGTGATCCGAGTAATCCCAAGATAACTTCACAGTTAACTATCGGTGGAGGCGGTAGTGCGGGGGAAATGCAATCTGACGGAAGATACTTGTTCACGGCTCAAGGAGCGGAAGTTAAAGTGATCGATCTGATGGATCCGGTTACGCCACTGGTGGTGGCTACCTTCCCGGCCTATACTCCACAGGATATGAAGCTTTCCGGTGGATATCTCTACATTGCCGCGGCCACAGGTGGCTCTGGCGGGGATGAAGTTCATGTTTATGATGTGCGTAACCCTCGCAATCCCTTCAGAATTTCCGGTGCTGATGGTGGTGGCACACCAGCGGCACTTTCACTTTCAAACGGCTACCTCTTTCTTTCCACCACTGGCGGTAACCTTCTTACATATGATGTGGGTGGTATTGAAACACAGTCGCTCTTTGCCCACTCTCTTAGTGCCGGAGTTTTCGATGTCATCGGTAATACTAAGGTCGGAGGTACTATTTCTGGCAGCGGCTTTAACGTCGGTGGCCTGGGCTTATATTCGAGGGGTTCAGGTATTTTCTCAACTTACGCAAGCGGTACTACTACAACCTTACCAGCCCTAAGCGCTGTTGTAGCTGACACTGACCGTGCTTCTGTTTCTGACGTACTTTCGATCTACCATGTTTCGACATCTACTATGGGTGGTGTGGCAGGCATTGGTTCTGGTCTGTTGTTTGGAGCAATGGACAGCGCCGGTGATGCCACCTCGAGCGCCCGTATCGCCGGAGTTATGACAGCAACGGTTGCCGCGTCACCTACATCAGTTCTTACATTTTCTACTAAAAATGCGAATACAAGTCTGACCGAGTGGATGCGCCTTGATAACCTTGGACGTTTGGGCATCGGCACCACCTCTCCATACGCGGCTCTCTCTGTCTCTGGCGCTGGTGGAGTTGTGGCCGATAGATATCATGCCACGAATTCAAGCGCAACCAGTACCTTCGAGGGTGGCTTATTGATAGGGACAACAACCTCCGCAACTAGTTGGAATCTCACCGTACAGGGTGGTGTATGTATAAGTGCTGGTAAAGCCTGTCCGGCAACCCGAGTTAGTGGTGGCTTACGTGTTGAAACAACAGGCTCAATTGCCGATGATCCGGGTGACATTTTTGTCGACATTGCCGAATCTTATCCATCGAGTGAGCTTATGGGGCCCGGTGAAATCGCGCAAATTGACACAGGCGCAAGTGACAAGGCTGTTGTAAAGAAGGCTGTCACGGGCAGCGCCGTCATAGGCATAGTCTCTACTGCCCCGGCTATTGCCATCAATGGTGCTGATTTGACAATAGGTCCTTCTCGAATCGCGACTAGTACCAGACCACACATCGCTCTTACGGGTCGTGTCCCAGTGAGGGTCAGTCTTGAGAATGGGATAATTAAAAAAGGGGATAGAGTGAGTGCCTCGAGTGTGTCCGGTATTGGTAGGAAGGCAAAAGATAGTGAGCAGACGGTGGGTATTGCTTTGGAAGATTGGGATGGCACAGACGGAAAAGACAAAGTGCTTGTTTTCGTTAACTTAACCGCCGGGCGGCTAAGTGAGAATGTGAGCGGGGGAGAGATTGATTTTAGTGCAAAAGATTTGAGGATTAAAAGTATTGCAAGTTCACTCGGTAATTGGAGTATCAGTGAAGACGGTGTACTTGTAGCCAGAAAAGTTCAGGCCCAGGAGTTGTGTCTGGGCAGTACTTGCATTGATGAGAGTAAGCTTAAAACTCTCTTGCAAAATGCTGGTCTGGGTAGCGAAGTTGCCCCAGCTCCCGTGGCACCAGAGATTCCAGATGCTACAGAAACCCCAGCAACATCTTCTCCGGAACAGGTCCCGGAAGTTGCGCCTTCGCAACCAGTCGTAGAGTCAGAGCCTACACCTGCCACCGAACTTGCCCCAGCGGAAGTGCCGGAGTAAGATTAGCCCATGTTTATAACCAAACTGGGTATTGATTTAGGTACTGCCAATACGCTGGTTTTCGTGCCCGGTAAGGGTGTAGTGCTTAACGAGCCTTCTGTAGTGGCGGTATCAGAGCAAGATCACAAAGTGTTGGCGGTTGGTAACGAGGCCAAAGAGATGATTGGACGTACTCCCGATAATATTGTGGCGTATCGACCCATGAAAGACGGAGTGATTGCCGATTATCGCATTACCGAGGCGATGCTGCGCTATTACATTAATAAAGTTTTGGGCAGATGGAATATCTGGAAGCCGGAAGTGATGGTCTCTGTTCCGGCCGGAGTCACTTCAACAGAGCGGAGAGCCGTTATCGAAGCAACTATTAAGGCCGGAGCTAAGAATGCTTATGTAGTCAAAGAGCCCATCTTAGCCGCCATTGGAGCGGGTATTCCAATTTACGAAGCTAAAGGACACATGGTGGTGGATATCGGTGGAGGTACAACTGATGTGGCTATCATCTCGCTTGGAGGGATTGTGGCATCTACAAGCGTCAAGTGTGCCGGTGACAAAATTGATCAAGCCATCGCGGATTATATCAAGAAGAATTTCAATCTTGGTATTGGCGACAAGACCGCCGAAGAAATAAAAATTACCATAGGTTCAGCTGTGCCGGTGACAGAGGAAGAGAAGTTTACCGCCCGTGGTCGGGATTATCTGACTGGTTTGCCGCGTACTATAGAAATTTCAACCAATCAGGTGGTTACGGCCATTGATAACGAGCTTAAACAGATTGTCCGGGCCGTCAGGGACGTTTTTCAGGAGACGCCACCGGAGCTTGCCGCTGACATAATTGACCAGGGTATCATTATGACGGGTGGCACTTCACAACTCCAGAATCTTCCGGAATTGATATTCAGGCGGACTGGAGTCAGGGCGATGCTCGCTGATAATCCATTATATTGTGTGGTCAATGGTACTGGCACGGCCCTTGACCACCTCGATGTATACAAGAAGAGTATTATCTCAAAAAGATAATGAGTATTGATTTTGGTATTTTGGGTATCGCCGATGCGCGGGCTCTGCGTGTACACTTGAGTATGAGACAAATAGTCGATAACGAACTTGTTATCAGCTGTCGTGAAATCACTATCGAGGCTCAGAATGCACTCCTTAAGGCTTTTGAAGAGCTACCCGATGAACTTGTACTTACATTCAGACACCCCGCTCCGGAAACATTACTGCCTACATTCCGATCTCGTTTTCTTGATATAGAAATTATCGAAACGGAGAAGATTGATATTTCCGGTGCTGATTTTCTATCTATGACTATTGGACAGAGGTTGCAGTATATAAAGAATTTTGAGAATGCAGAAAGTTTACTTGTGGCTCTGGAGGAAGAATTGCATAAAAAAGGGATAGAACAGTCAGGACGGCAATTGAGACAGATAGTGTCAATGAAGCGTCTCCTCTCGACGGCGGTACCGAAGCGAGCTATACTCGAGCATATCGCATGTATAATTTAAGACTGTTCGAAAATAAATTGCACGAAGTTGAAAGCTGGCTTGGTCGGGAACTTTCCAATATCCGAACTGGCCGGGCGACTCCGGCATTGCTCGATACTGTCACAATTGAGCAATATGACACGAGAAGTAAAATTAGCCACGTAGCTGCCATTTCAGTCGAGGATCCCAAGACTTTGCGTATCAGTCCGTGGGACAAGACTACGATTAAATTGATCGAATCGGCTCTGCAGGCGGCTAATCTCGGTGTAAGCGTTGTGGTAGATGGTGCAGGCTTGCGGGTGATCTTTCCGGAACTGACAACCGAAAGGCGAAAACTCTTGCAGAAGCTTGCGAATGAGAAACTTGAAGGGGCCAGAATATCGGTCAAAAAGGAACGTGAAGAAGTTTGGAACCAGATTATTAGGGAAGAGCGTGACGCTGTAATCAGTGAAGATGAAAAATTCAGCTTGAAAGACGAAATTCAAAAATTTGTTGATGATGTGAATAAGAGATTGCGGGAAGCGGTGGATCGCAAAGAGCAGGAGATTTCCCAATAACTATGACAGTAATAATTTTCATAATTATTCTGGCTGTTTTGATTGCCTCACATGAGTTCGGGCATTTCATTGTTGCCAAAACGGCGGGTATAAAAGTTGAGGAATTTGGTCTGGGTTTGCCTCCCCGGGCAATAGGCAGGAAATGGGGAGAGACACTCTATTCACTAAATTGGATTCCCTTCGGAGGCTTCGTCAGGATCTTTGGTGAGGATCCCGCTTCTCTCGAAGAGCTTCACGACGGGGGTAATGAGGGCTCTTTTTCGAGTAAGTCTAAGCTTGTTCAAGCCGCTGTTATCCTCGCCGGGATATTCTTCAATATCCTTTTAGCCTTCATACTTCTTTGGGCAGGTTTTATAATTGGTCTACCAGCATCAATCTCCGCGTTCCCGGATGAAACTTTAGAGGACATAGCTCTCACTATCACAAATGTGATGCCTGGATCACCCGCTGAGGCGGCCCAGGTCCCGATCGGAGCGCATATAATAAATTTCGACAAACCGGAAGATATGATTATTTTCGTCGACGCGCACAAGGGCCAGGAGGTCTTGGTGAGCACTGATCGGGGAGATTTCAAAATTGTACCTGCACCCAAGCTTGGAATTGAGATGGATCTTGTGGGTACATTGCACCTTTCATTTTTTGATGCTCTCTGGCAAGCCTCCGTTAGCACTTATGAGCTTTTCTATCAAACAAGTTTTGGCATTATCAAATTTTTAGGCTCTGTAATTGTGGGGCAGGGGAGTCTCTCTGGTGTAGCTGGTCCGGTAGGCATTGCGGGGGCGGTAGGCGAAGCCAGTCGCCAAGGCTTCGGAGCCGTTCTTTATATAACAGCTCTTATTTCACTTTCACTTGCGGCCATTAATCTTGTTCCTTTTCCTGCTCTCGATGGCGGTAGGCTCTTGTTTGTAATTATCGAAAGCATAAAAGGCTCACCCATTCGTCCCAGGATAGTCAACGCCTTCAACCTTGCTGGCTTTAGCCTCCTCATTCTTCTCATGCTCTTCGTAACCTATCACGATATAGCCAAACTGATGTTATCGTAGTCCAGGTTCTCAAGGATTACCAAATAAATTAATGACTATGAATCAGACGATCGCTCAAAACGCTGGCGAAGGTTGAATTACGGATACGTCGAGGTTTATCTGCTGGCGGTTTCTTAGCGTATTAGATTTGTGGTAGGATAGTGCCATGAGGCAGTCATTTTTGTTTACTAAAACAAGGCGGGAGGGGCCTTCAGATGAGGTTTCTAGGAACGCCCAGTTGCTTATTCGGGCTGGCTATATTCATAAGGAGATGGCCGGGGTCTATGACTACTTGCCACTAGGCTTGAGAGTGATCGAAAAGATCAGGCAGATCATTCGGCAAGAGATGGATAAAATTGGGGGACAGGAAGTCTCGCTTTCCGCTCTCCAGGATCAAGAACTTTGGAAAGCTACCGATCGCTGGAGTGACGAAAAGGTTGATGTTTGGTTTAGAACGCAGCTTAAAAGTGGTTCAGAGCTTGGACTCGGTTGTACCCACGAAGAGCCGATGGTTCGAATGTTGCGCGACCATGTCCAGTCGTACAAAGATTTGCCTAAATATACATATCAGTTTCAAACTAAATTCAGAAATGAGCTACGTTCGAAATCTGGTATAATACGAGGCCGCGAATTCTTGATGAAAGATATGTACTCATTCAACAGATCACAAGCCGATCTGGATGAATTTTATGATAGTGTAATAGAGGCTTATAAAAATGTTTTTGCAAGGGCTGGTATTGGCGAGCGAACTTACCTCACTTTTGCTTCGGGAGGTATGTTCTCTAAATACAGTCACGAATTCCAGACCGTATGTGATGCAGGAGAGGATCACATATACATAGACAAAGATAAGGCGATCGCAGTTAACGATGAAGTGATGCAGGACGATATTCTCTCTAGTCTCGGAATTACCAGAAGCAATCTAGTAAAAGAGAAATCAATCGAGGTGGGTAACATATTCAAGTACGGTACTAGATACACGAGTGAATTAGGCCTGAAATTTAAGGATGAAAGTGGTGAAGACAAGCCTGTTATCTTTGGCGCATACGGCATTGGCCTGGGAAGGTTGATGGGCACGATTGTCGAGTTGCTTTCGGATGAGAAGGGGATTGTTTGGCCAGAAAGTGTAGCGCCCTACAAGATGCATTTGCTTGCACTCGACGAGGATGGGAAGAAGGTGGCTGAAATTTTCTATCTCGGGAAGGAAGAAGAAATTTTGTATGACGACAGAGATGTAAGCGCGGGGGAGAAGTTTGCCGATGCAGATCTGATCGGTATTCCTACCCGACTGGTAGCAAGTAAAAAGAGTTTAGCGTCAGGCGGCTTTGAATCACGTGACCGACGTACCGGCTCCGTAAAAATTATTCCTAATTCCTGATTCATACTTCATAATTCTATCCCATTATGTTTGACTGGTTTAAAGAAAGGTTTTCGAGCGACTTCGGTATTGATCTTGGTACCGCTAACACGCTTGTGTATGTCAGAGGTCAAGGGATTGTGGTAAACGAGCCGTCGGTGGTGGCTATTAACCAGAAGACCGGTCAGGTGGTAGCAGTGGGTAAGGATGCCTACAAGATGGTGGGCAGGACACCCAGTCACGTTGTGGCGGTCAGACCGCTTGTTGACGGAGTAATCTCGAATTTTGAAGCAACTGAAGAAATGCTGGCTCACTTTATTCGTAAAGCAATATCTGTGTCGGGCAAGAAGTTGCTTGGCCCGCGGGTAGTCATCGGCATACCTTCCGGCATCACCAACGTGGAGAAGCGAGCCGTGAGAGATGCTGCACGGAATGCCGGTGCACGAGAAGTTCATCTTGTGGAAGAGCCCATGGCCGGCGCCATTGGAACACGACTACCAGTGGGAGAGCCAGTCGGGAGCATGGTGGTTGACATCGGTGGCGGCACCACGGACATCGCCGTGATCTCCATGTCGGGTATAGTATCTTCGAGGAACCTTAAGGTGGCAGGTGACAAGTTAAATGACGATATCATCAATTACGTACGTGAAGAATTCAAAATTCTTATCGGCGAAAAAACCGCCGAGAATATAAAGATCGCCATAGGTTCAGCCACGGAACTCGACGAACCAATGGAAATTCCAGTTCGAGGAAGAGATTTGGTTACAGGTCTACCGCGCGAAATTGTTATAAGTGACAGCGATATCAGGGAGGCGCTCGCCGGGTCGCTCGGGCTTATTATTGAATCAGTCAAGGAAGTACTCGAATCAACACCGCCAGAAGTTGTGGCAGATGTGATGCATCGCGGTCTGGTCCTCTTCGGTGGCGGGGCACTCATCAATAATATTTCCAAATTCTTAGAGGATGAACTGAAAGTTTCCGTATTCATTGCTGAAGATCCGCTAACAGCCGTGGTGCGCGGGGCAGGTTTCATACTTGAGGACTTGCCGAGATATAAACTTGTTTTAGTGGAAGGCGAAGACGAATTTCCACCTACCAAATAATGCATGCTAAAAATGATAAATAGAACAGGGTACCTTCTTGGTCCGAAGACACTCATTGGAACGGCAATTTTCGCCTTACTCGTATGGCGCCTTTGGAATCCTATCTCATATATTTTAGTAAACATAATTGCTTATCCCGGTGAGTTGATTTGGAAGGCCGCTTCCGCCTTTTCAGAAGGTAATAATATTGATCTTGCGAGCAATCTTGTAGTGTTGATTTCGCGTATGAATCTTGCGGAAAGGGAGTTACGGTCTCTTCGTGAGAACCTAGGATACAAAGCTAACGAGTCACGCCATCTTGCTTATGTGCTGTCGTCTCTTTCTTCTTCTCCGTATGATACATTCATGATAGATCAGGGTAAAGATGCTGGAGTACTTTTCGGTCAGAAGGTAGTTACCTCTGAAGGCGTATTGCTAGGTGAAGTCAAGGAGGTATACCAACATATAGCCAAAGTGCAAATGTACTCTGCTTCAGGAAATGAGTTTGAGGTGCAAGTTGATGGAATAGGCAGAGCCATGACTCGGGGCAGAGGCAGTCAGAATTATTATTTAGAATTGCCTAAAGGATTTCCGGTTTCCGCAAGTTCGACCCTGTTTGCACCAGGTCAAGAAGGCCTCGTTGTAGCCATAGTGGAACGAATTGAAGGTAATAGCGGTACGGCATTCCAGAAGATATACGCCCGACAGCCTGCCAATATTCACAGTCTCGACCGCGTATATGTTACGCAATAAAAAGTATTTACGGATTCTTCTGGGCGTTCTGCTATTATTTTCTGTTTTCATTTTCCCTTGGTGGATTTCGCTTTGCCTCGGTCTAATGAGTTTGGTTATGTTTCCATGGTTTATTGAGGGAATCATAGCCACTTTTGTCTTCTATTTATTATATGCCCCAGCAAACACGAAATTAATTGCTAACCCCATTCTAATATTTGTGGCACTTGTACTTTTGATCGAACTTATCCTTCGCCCTCGAATGAGAATCTAATCAACGAGATGAAAAGAAAAGGTAAAATAAATCTTGAGATCGCCCCAGACGAAATCTTACTTGACGGCAGTAATATTCCCGAATTTAACAAACAACAATTTGAAGGTAGGATCGAGAGAGCATTGGGAGGCCAGGCAGTAATATTTTTGGGGGTGATTTTTGCGCTTGTGGGGGTACTTTATACAGCTAGAGTGGGACAATTGCAAATCGTAAATGGTGATTCATTTCGTATTCGAAGCGAAGATAACAGCCTTCGCCAGGTGGTTTTGCGAACAGAACGGGCGGCAATATATGATCGCAATAATGAGCTCTTAGCTTGGAACAAACCTCAAATTGGGCGTGAGTACAAGGATCTTCCGGGTCTTGCTCACGTGCTCGGTTATCTCGGCTTTCCTTCAAGGGAGGAAATCGCACAAGAGGAGACGTTAAAACCCGACATCAGAATCGGTAAGCAGGGCGTGGAGAAAGTGTATGAAGAGCGATTACGTGGTGTGATTGGCGAGAAGTTTCAAGAAGTAGACTCGCTTGGTCGAGTAATTTCTGAAAATCTATACCGTGTGCCCAAAGACGGCGTGCCCCTTAGTCTTACAATTGACTCGAGACTACAGAGCTCTCTCTACAATAAGATGAAAGAAGTGGCTGACGCGCGCGACTTTAGCGGTGGGGCGGGAATAATCATGGATGTTACCAATGGTGACGTGTTGGCTCTAATAAGTTTTCCGGAATTTTCCCCGAGCGAACTTTCCGGCAGCAGTACTCCCGCTAGGGTTAATACTCTTTTTTCAGACCCACGTACCCCCTTTCTCAATAGAGCCGTTAGTGGTCAATATGCACCTGGATCTATCGTAAAACCATTTATGGCTATCGCAGCACTAAATGAAAAAATAATTTCGCCGGATACGGAAATTCTATCTGCGGGAAGTATTGAAATACCTAACCCGTTTATCAGGGGGGCTGTCTCAATTTTTAAAGACTGGAAGGCGCATGGACTTGTTGATATGCGTCACGCAATTGCTGTTTCATCGAATGTCTATTTTTACGAAATCGGTGGTGGATACAAGAGTTTGCGTGGTTTAGGTATTAGCAGGATTGGTGAGTACTCCAAGATGTTCGGGTTCGGACAGACATCGGGGATTGATCTACCCGGTGAACTCTCTGGCACGGTGCCAACACCAAAGTGGAAGAGAGATCTTTTCAATGGTGAAGATTGGTTACTAGGTGATACATATCATACATCAATCGGTCAGTATGGATTCCTAGTTACGCCAATCCAGATGGTTCGGGCCACGGCAGCGATAGCAAATGGTGGCCGATTACTCACGCCTCATGTTGCGGCTAGTTCGACCGCAGAAGGTCGGCAAATCCCGATTCCTGAGAGTTACTTCCAGATTGTACGCGAAGGTATGCGCCTAAGTACCCAGATAGGTACTGGAGTGATTCTCAATGTGCCGTATATCAATTTTGCCACCAAGACTGGCACAGCAGAACTAGGCGAAGCCAAAGCAAAAGTCAATTCCTGGATCGAGGGTTTCTTTCCATACGAAAATCCGCGTTATGCCTTCGCTATCGTGATGGAAAGAGGTCATGTGGGTAATACCATAGGAGCCGCCTATGTAGCTCGTCAATTCTTCGACTGGATGAATATATACACTCCAGAGTACTACTACTAAACCAATTAGTGTGCTAGAATAGTGTATATGTCTACAGAAACAGAATATTTGAGTCAGGAGAAGTTTAAGCAGATGGAAGCAGAGCTTGAAGAGTTATCTACTACTAGAAGGAAAGAAATCGCCGAGGCTTTGGAACAAGCCAAATCGCTCGGAGACTTGCGAGAAAATTCGGAGTATCAGGAGGCGCGTGCGGCTCAAGCGGCTCTAGAAGAACGGATCGCTTATCTTTCCGGAGTTCTCAAGCGAGCGGTTATCGTTGATTCTCATCATTCGACCAAGGTTGAGGTTGGCTCAACTGTCCGCATTGCCCGCGCAACTAGCAAGGAGGAGCAAATTGTTCAGGTGGTCGGATCATCCGAGGCCGATATTGCATCTAGCAAAGTCTCAAATGAGTCACCGATTGGCAAGTCGATGATGGGGAAAAAGAAAGGCGACTCATTTCAGTTTAAGGCTGGTAAGGGAGTTTTCGAATATCACATTATTGATATAGCCTAGAGTTTGTGTGGCCTCGCTTATAGAAATTAGACAAGAGAGACTCAAGAAGGTCGTCGAATTAAGACGACTGGGTATAGATCCGTATCCCGCATGCTCAAGCAGGTCGCACTCTAATCTTGAGGTTGTGAGCAAATTTTCTGAATTTGAAAATAAGGAGGTGACCCTCTCTGGCAGACTTATGTCCTGGCGAGAGCATGGGCAGATTATCTTTGCTGATTTGCAAGACCCGAGCGGCTCTATCCAACTCTATATCAAAAATGATGAACTAGGTGGTACAAATATAGAGGACCAGACTATTGGCTTCGGAGATCTAAATTTGCTTGATGTGGGCGATATCGTAGAAGCGAGGGGTTTAGTGACTAAGACCAAGAATGGTACTGTTTCGCTTGCACCCAAGAAGTTGCGTATTCTGGCCAAATCAATCCGATCACTGCCCGAGAAGTGGGAGGGCGTCCATGATCCGGAGATTTTGCACCGCCAGCGCTATCTTGATTTGATTATCAGTCCCGAGCATAAGTGGCGCTTCCAAAAGGGAGCCGAAATTTTATTCGCGATTCGTGAGTTCTTGAATTCCAAAGGCTTTCTGGAAATTAAAACACCTATTATTCAGCCCACCTATGGTGGTACTTCGGCTAAACCTTTTAAAACTAAGGTCAACGCTCTGGGTGCGGATTATTATTTGGCTGTGGCTCACGAACTCTACCTTAAACGCCTCATTACAGCCGGCTTTGAGAATGTTTACAATCTAGTTGGCTATTTCCGTAACGAGGGCATTGACCGCTCACATAATCCGGAGTTCAACATGATCGAAACCATGACCGCCTACAAGAACTACGAATACAACATGGATCTGACCGAGGAGCTCTACAAATATATTGGTCAAAAAGTTTTTAGCAAAACGGTGTTTAGAATTGAGGGAGAGGAAGTAGACTTTGCCAAACCTTGGCGGCGAGTGCGAATGGTTGATTTGGTTAAAGAGCATACCGGACAAGAACTCTCGGGCGAGAAATTGATTGAAGTTTTCGAGGCGGAAGTCGAGAAGAAACTCATCCAGCCGACTTTTGTCATGAATCATCCGGTTGAAGTCTCCCCCCTGGCCAAGGCGCTCGAGTCTGATCCGAGGTTTGTGGAGCGCTTTGAGATTTTCATCGGTGGCATCGAAGGTGGGGATAACTGGAGCGAGCTCAATGATCCGGTCGAACTTTTTAAACGCTTCCAGGATCAACATAAAAAACGGTTGGCTGGAGATGAAGAGGCTCACCCCATGGATATCGAGTTTATCGAAATGATGGAATATGGCATGCCGCCCACTACTGGTCTTGGTCCCGGCATCGAACGCCTGACCATGATGTTTACCGAAGCCCACAGCATAGATGAAGTAATTTTCTTTCCCATGCTCCGCCCCGCTCCCGTCTCTGATTTGCAAAAGCAGATCTACTCCCTGGAATAGTCCAGAAAATTTGGACACAAGAAAAAGTCTATGGCAACATTGATTTTTTGTTTGTCAATATGGGGATAAGGGGCTTGTGGTGGGGAAGAGTGGTATATAATAAGAATCAAGTGGGAGAAAGTGGTATAAGCCCTTTTCTCCTTTTGGGCTTTGGACTTTAGGTTTTGAAATTTAAAACATGCTAATTGGTGAATACAAGCACAATCTAGACGATAAAAAACGGGTAGCCATACCGGCTCGTTTCAGAAAGGAACTTGGCAAAAAAGTGGTAATTACTCACGGTTTGGATCAGTGTTTGTGGATCTATCCAGTCAAAAGCTGGGAAAAAGTAGCCGAAAAGTTATCTGGATTATCCATCGGTCAGTCGGACACCCGAAGTTTCAATCGCTTCATGCTCGCCGGTGCGGTGGAGACTGACGTTGATTCAATGGGCAGGATATTAATTCCTGATTTTCTTAAAGAGTTTGCGGGATTACGATCTGAAGTTGTCATGACCGGTGTACATACACGTGTGGAAGTGTGGGACGAAAAGAAATGGAAGGAGTACAAGGCGGGAGTTACAGCAATGGCAGACAAGTTAGCGGAAAAGTTGGGCGAGATTGGTGCCATCTAAAGTGATGGCGGGACATCAAACAGTTCTTTTAAATGAAACATTAGACTATCTTAAGCCCGCCCCTGGCGAGACAATCTTCGAAGGTACAGCAGGAGAAGGTGGTCTGTCACTCGAGATTGCAGGTTTGCTGGGCAAAAGCGGAACACTCATAGTCACTGATCTAGATGAGATGATGCTTGAGCGAACCGCGGCGAAGTTGGATGGAGTAGGGATTAAAATAATTTATCGCCACGATAACTTCAGAGACATCAGACGAATCCTGGAAGAAGAAGGGATCACGTCGGTCGACGGCATAGTCCTTGATCTAGGTTCATCTAGCCCACAGATCGAAGAGTCTGGCAGAGGTTTCACATTCCGGAAAGATGAGCCTCTGGTCATGACCTTCCAGTCTCGTCCCGAAATTACTCAAATGACGGCCGAGACAGTTGTCAACAAATGGAGCAAAGAGAGTCTCGAGGCGATTATATCTGGATTCGGAGGGGAGAAGCATGCTACCAAGATTGCCGAGAGCATCGTCAAGCACAGACCGATTCTCTCAACTGCAGGATTGGTGAGAGCCATAGAAGAGATAGTGTCAAGATCGGGCGCAATACACCCGGCCACTAGAACATTCCAGGCAATCCGCATGACAGTTAATGATGAACTGGGAGCTCTCAAACAAGTGCTTGCCGACGGTTGGCTGTTGCTTTCCCCCGGTGGAAGACTGGTAGTGATCTCTTTCCACGAACTCGAAGATCGCGAGGTTAAAAATTTTTTGAGATTACGAGCAGAAATTGACGGTGAGATTCTAACCAAGAAAGCGGTCATGCCCGAAAGGAAAGAAGTAATAACAAACAGAAGGTCACACAGCGCTAAATTAAGAGCAATTCAAAAGAAATAATGATTAATAACAATAAAATATTCTGGGCGCTCTCGAGTGCATTCATTGTTATGTTGTTGATCTACGTCTTTTTCATCCAGATCGGGATATTTTATATTCTATCAGCTCATGAATGGGGAACCAAAGCGAATAATCTGTCCATTTCTCTTGTTGCTCTTGAGAAGGAGTATTATGTGTTGACACACTCTATAACCGAGCGTAGCGCTTTGGAAAACGGATTTGTGGCTGTGAAGAACATTACGTATGCCAAAAGTACCAACGTAAATGTCGCAAGAGCGCGTTAGAATCAGGTTGGTTGGCATACTTGTTGCTTTAGCGAGTGTTGCCTTTACCGGCAGACTTTTTTATTTACAAATCGTTGAAGGGGCATATTTCCATGATCTTGCCGATAGTCAATATAAAGCTTCCAGCGCCTACGATCTATATCAGAGAGGTAGTATTTACTTTAGTCCACAAGGTGGAGGTATCCTGACAGCCGCAGGTCTTGACAGGGGTTATACGCTCGCCATTAACCCATCAGTAATCGCTGATGCACCTGCTGCTTTCGATATGATTTCACAATACTTACCTGACATAAATCAGGAGAAATTTATGGAGTATGCCAGCAAATCCACTGATCCATATGAAGAGATCGTCCATAGGATTGGTGAAGAAACCAAAATTAAGATCGAGGCTCTAAAGATTCCAGGTGTGATTCTTGTTACAGAAAAGTGGCGTGATTATCCGGCAGGTAGCTTGGCAGCAAACGTATTAGGTTTCGTAGGTTACAAAGGAAATGTGTTAACAGGCCAATACGGAATTGAGCGAGAGAGCGAGACGACACTATCGAGAAGGATGGGTAATGTCTATCAGAATTTTTTCACCAATCTTCTTTCGAGTATCAAGAATGAGGTATTTGGGACCGATACGCGTGCTGGTGACGTGATCCTTACCATCGAGCCGCGTGTGCAAGCTCTGATCGAATCGAAAGCCGATGAGCTCATGTTAACTTGGCACGCTAGGGATGTTGGAATTATTGTCATTGATCCGAAGACAGGCGCAATTGGCGCAATGGCAACCAGACCGACTTTCGACCCAAATAATTACAATATAGAATCGGATCCTCAAGTATTCTCTAATCCATTTGTTGAAGAGGTCTTCGAAATGGGTTCGATCATGAAGCCGATCACAATATCTAGCGCTATTGATGCAGGCTTAATCACTCCCGAAACGACCTACTTGGATAAGGGTTACATTGAACTTAACGAAAAGAGGATAGAAAATTATGATGGTAAGGGTCGTGGAAACATTACCATGCAGGATGTCCTGAATCAGTCGCTTAACACCGGCTCCGTTTATGCCTCGCAGAAGCTTGGCAAGGATCGTCAGAGAGAGTACATGTATCGCTTCGGTTTTCAGGACAAGACCAGTGTTGATCTACCGGGCGAGATTAATAATCTTGTGAGCAATCTCGAGAGTGATAAGGAAGTTGAATTTGCTACAGCTTCATTCGGTCAAGGTATAGCCGTGACACCCATCACCATGGTGAGAGCTCTTTCGGCGCTCGGTAATGGCGGCTTCTTATATAAACCCCATGTAATCAAGCAAGTCAATTATGATCTGGGATATGTTGATGAGACCAAGATTACGGAACAGGGGAGGGCCATCACGGGTGAGACTTCTGACGTGATAACTCGCATGCTGGTTAAAGTGGTGGATGGCTATCTAGCAAACGGTAAACTCAAGATGGAACACTACAGTATAGCCGCCAAAACAGGCACAGCCCAGATTGCCAATCCTGACGGCGGCGGTTATTACACCGATCGGTTCATGCACTCTTTCTTCGGTTACTTCCCAGCCCATAATCCCAAGTTTCTCGTCTTTTTGTTTATGAATGAGCCACAAGGAGTACAGTATGCTTCCGAAACTTTGACCACTCCCTTCCGTGATATCACTAAGTTTTTAATAAGTTATTACGAAATTCCACCGGATAGATGAAAGAAATAATAAAAAAAATTGTAGCTAAAATATTAGAGTGGGAAGCACGTCTTGTTCTTGCTCGACAGAGGCCAAAAATAATTGCCGTTACCGGCTCGGTCGGCAAGACCTCGGCCAAGGACCTTATATACACGGTTGTGAGGAGCACCTTTACCGCTCGCAAAAATGAAAAAAGCCTAAACAGCGAATTCGGTGTTCCGCTCACAATCCTAAATTTAAAATCTGCCTGGTCTTCTCCCATCGGATGGTTTCTTAATTTGTGCTTTGGGCTTTGGCGCTCGGTCCTTCCAGGCGAGAAATTCAAATTTCTCGTCCTGGAGATCGGAGCCGATCACCCGGGAGACATCAAATATCTATCCTCATGGACACGGCCAAAAATCGGGATAATCACGGGTATGGGCAATGAGATCCCTGTGCATGTCGAGTTTTTCCCCGACATTGAATCACTTGGCAGTGAGAAGAGCGAACTCTTACGTGTCCTACCAGAGGATGGTCGGGCGATCTTAAACAGAGATGATGCAAGGGTCTGGGATATGCGAGCCGAGAGTGTGGCGAAAATAACATCCTACGGCTTCAGTCCCGGTGCGAATATCCACGCTGATAATTTCCACACCAACTTTCCCAAGGGCATTAGTTTCAGAGTAGATTATGCCGGCAAGAGCATCCCTGTGCGTCTGTCGGGAGTCATCGGTAGAGGTGCAGCCTACGCAGCACTAGCGGCCTTTGCCGTGGGTACCGAGCTTGGAATCAATGTTGTGACTATAGCCGAGGCTCTGGGCAAGCACCAGTTTGCCCCAGGCCGCATGCGCATTCTCGAAGGGTACAACAACTCAACCCTCATTGACGACACATACAATTCCTCTCCGGCAGCCGTCAAGCTTGCCCTCGAAACCCTCCACGACATTAACTTGGACGCTGAGGGTCCAAGTGGACCCTCAGCGTCCAAGTCTCGAAAGATTGTTGTTCTGGGCGATATGCTTGAATTGGGTATATACAGCGAGCAAGAACACAAGAAAGTTGGTACATGGATCCGAGGCATTGCAGATATGCTTGTGTGCGTGGGTGAACGGGCGAAAATGATAGGCGAGAGTGCAATCGAGGATGGTTTTGATCCCGATCAGGTGCATTATTGCTCTAACTCTTACCAAGCTGGCCAGCTTCTAGTCTCCAGCATCCAGCAAAGCGATATAGTTTTGCTCAAAGCTTCCCAATCAATCAGATTAGAGCGCGCCACAGAAATGCTCCTCGCCGATCCCTCGCACTCTCACACCCTTCTTGTTCGTCAGGAAAAAGAGTGGAAGAGAAAAATTTAGAACGACTCTACCGGGATACTCCCTCGACTAAACTTCTGCCAGTCGCAGAAGTTTGTCTGGGCACTGGCTCGACATCACGCAAGCTTGCGTGATAAGTCTGCGCCATTCGAATCCCGGACACGAGTGAAGCAGTTCACTCGCTTAGAGTCGTTAGCTTTGTGCTACGCCCTCGCTAACGACTCTACCGGGATTCGAACCCGGGTTCTAAGCTTGAGAAGCTTATGTCCTAACCCCTAGACGATAGAGCCTGTTTGGTAAATCTAGCAGAAAATAGTTTATAATGGAAATCTAAGTTAATCAATCAATCTATGTGGTATGAACATATGGGGTGGGGGATGACAGGGTTGGGGTTTAGTTTTGGGCCTTTGTTCGCGCTTGTTGCGGTCTGGTCAATTATCTGGAAAGGTTTGGCACTGTGGAAGGCGGCCCGTTTGGGATCGAAGGGTTGGTTTGTCGCCTTGCTTATTATCAACACGGCCGGCATTCTTGAAATCTTATATCTCTATGTTTTTACAAGAAAGTCAAAACCGATAATCTCGCCAACGGCAAGTAATTAAAACAGTATGATACGTAAGGGAATTGATTATCCGGGGGTTTCGATTGTTTTCTGGTGTCATGATGGCAAGGGGAAATATCTTTTGCACAAGCGTTCGGTCAATGCCCGAGATGAAAATGGCAAATGGGATTGTGGTGATGGGGGACTAGAAGTGCATGACCAGGTACTTGATCGGCTCAAGATGGAGATAATGGAAGAATATTGCGCTGAAGCCAAGGAGATAGAATTCCTGGGCTACTTTGACTCTCATCGCGAACATAAGGACGAAAAGGTTCATTGGATATCGCTAGCATTTCGGGTTCTGGTGGATCCGGGCACGGTCAGGATTGGCGAGCCGCATAAGTTTGACGAGATTGGTTGGTTCGCTATAGACGATCTACCCAGCCCACTTCATCCAACAGCAGAAGCAGAATTCAAACTGTACTCTGTGCGTATACTATAAGTAGCCTAATAGAAATCTAACAAGTTGTAATAAAGAGGCTGGACCCTTCTCGACGTGACAACGAGAGGGTCGGGGACACTTTAGATCCCCGAGGGCTTGCTGTCGGGCAAGTATCGATCCCTCGCTAAGAACAGAGTTTATGTTCAGAGCGATTGGTTTGATCTTGCTACTGATAGCGATCCGGTTCCTCATGCCCGTGGTCTTCCACGGGCTGGAGGACACCCTCGTTCAGTTCTTTCTCTCGGCTAGGGCGATCCTGACGCAAGTTCAGGATTTAGTCCAAGCCTCCCCTGGAGCGGTGGCTATTTTCAATCTCTCACCGCTCTAATCAAGACAACCCCCGTGACCGAAAGGTTTTACGGGGGTTTTTGCATACACATATTATAAGCGGTCGGCTATAATGTGTGTTTGACAGTAGGCTTTGTCTGTGTAGTATTGAATGCGGAATAGTGGAGTAGATACGAGTGGTCAATCGTACATTACAACGAGGGAGGTAGATGTGTGCTCGATTTTCCTCTTCGTGGGAGGATCAATTCTGATATGTAGTATCATTCTTAGTCTATGGCCCGGGGTAGCTGAATCAGAATACAGGTGGTTCATTGTCCTGTACCTACTACTCGAGGTAATTGATGTTTGGACCACAATCCGCGCCTTTTACAATTTGATATACTTAATACATGACAGCTTTATATATTATTGGTGGGATTATTGCGGGTGGGGCGGTGGCATATTTTGTATTCAGGTTTCGTCGAGTGGGGAAAGCTGATGCCAATTCCTTCCTTCTTTTACAGAACCAGCTGGGTGAACTTACTAATCGGTTGGACGATAAACTTGGAAGATCAAACACGGAAATGCAAGAAGCGGTACGGCATCAATTCAGCGTGTCGCAGGAACTGATCAAGAATATAACTAACGAGATTGCTACTGTGCGCGAGAGTAGCAAGCAGGTAGTTGGTGTTGCTGATCAATTGCGTAGTTTGCAAAATGTGCTCCAGAATCCTAAACAGAGAGGAGTTCTAGGCGAGTATTATCTGGAGTCGGTTTTGCAAAATATTCTTGCCCCAGGCTTATTCGAGATCCAATATAAATTCGCAGATGGTGAGATTGTCGATGCGGTTATAAAAATAAAAGATAAGCTAGTACCCGTGGACTCGAAGTTTAGTCTCGAGAATTATAATCGCTGGGTATCCGAGTCACACGGGCCCGAGAGAGACAGACTAGAGAAACTGTTCATGGCTGATCTGAAGAATAGGATTGTGGAGACGGCTAAGTATATTCGACCCAGCGAGGGTACTATGGATTTCGCATTCATGTTTATGCCATCGGAGGGGACGTACTATGATTTGATGGTAAATAAAATTGGTTCGAATGAAGAGGAGAATTTGCTTCAGCGGGCTGTCTCTAAGTATAACGTTATAATTGTTTCGCCTACTTCATTACTCGCTTATCTCCAGACAGTTCTCCAGGGTCTGAGGGCCTTGCAAATTGAGGATTCTGCCAAAGAGATTAGAAGGGGAGTGATCGAACTTGGAAAGCACCTAGCAGAGTACGAGAAGGATTATCGGAAAATGGGTAATTCACTGAAGACAACTGTTAGTCACTACAACAGTTCGTATAAACAGCTGGGGATGGTTGATAAAGATGTGCTTAGGATTACAGGAGAGCCTATCGGCATTAGCAAGGATGTGGCAGATCCGCCGCAGTTGCCAGAATAGGTTGGTTTTGCTAGTATATTCTCCATGGCCAAATACGCAGTCATACAAACAGGGGGTAAGCAATACCACGTCTCGGAAGGGGATACTATTTTTGTTGAAAAGTTCTCTCGGCAGAGCTCGGGACAGGTAGGAGCGGAAGGCGAGAAAGTTACCTTTGATAAAGTGCTTTTAACCGACGATGGTAGTATTACCCAGATCGGTGCGCCGTATCTTGAGGGGGCGAGTGTGGAGGGCATGCTGATTTCAGAAAAGAAGGGCAAGAAAGTGCTGGGTGTCAAATACAAAGCCAAATCTAACCGCCGAACAAAGTATGGGCACCGCCAGATCCAGGCTCGGGTCAAGATAACAGCAATTAGATAGTCTGGATCCGACTACTTTCGGTTCTCGAGGGCGTGGGAGAGCGTTGCTGCATCAGAATACTCTAGCTCTGTACCCGTTGATAAACCTCTTCCTAATGTCGAAATCCTTAAATTTTTAAATTTTGAGATTTCATTACGCAGATAATCAAGTGTGTTGTCGCCAACTGGATTGGCAGAGAGGGCCAGGATCACCTCTTTAATATTTTTATCTTCGACTAGTCTCTGTCGCAATTCTTGAATCCTGATTCTTGATTCTGGATTCTTCTCGAGGATAGGCAGTAGACCACCCAGAACAAAATATTGCCCTTCAAACTTGCCAGTCTTGCGCACGTTCTCGAGATCTATATCCTTTTCTACGACAACGAGAACACTTTTGTTTCTGTGAGGATCGGCGCAAAACTCACACAGAGTAGGGTCTATGAGGTCCGACCTCACTACAAAGAAGCGAAAACATGACCCACATTCACTAACTCCTTCTCGCAATTCCTTGATATGCTCGATTAGATTTGCAACATATGCCTTGTCCTGGCGCAATAAGAAATAGACAAAACGCCTCGCTTGCCGAGGCCCAATGCCCGGAAACTCTCGGAATAATTCTGATAGTTTCTCTATTATATTAGTCATTGAAAATTAAAAATTTCCAAACGCTCCCTCCTTGGCCATGGGTGTAAATGTGACTCTCTGGTCATCAAAGTAGAGTTTGACCATGCCCGTCGGACCATTTCTGTGCTTCTCGATCAGAATCTCGGCCACATTACCCCGCCTTGAGCCTTCGGTCTTATCACTCTCCTCTCTATGAATGAACATGACTACGTCA
>Ga0209542_10005204_pt1 | contig 26194 bp, 28 predicted proteins | sample RifCSPhighO2_01_FD_184028 | JGI IMG/M metagenome (GOLD analysis project Ga0209542, IMG submission 184028) | Soil microbial communities from Rifle, Colorado - Rifle CSP2_plank highO2_0.1 (SPAdes) (version 2) | ecosystem: Environmental > Terrestrial > Deep subsurface > Rock core/Sediment ...
CACCTCAGCGCACTCGTGGTGCGCTGGTATGCCCGCCTGTCCTACAGGCGGACAAAAACCCTTCTTGACCTGCTCGGCATACGCTGCCCGGGTAAGTCCTCCCTCAATCGGACGTCCAGGAAGCAGGCTTCCGGCATCCACTGCATGGACTACGGGGAAACAGCCCCATCCATGACAGGAGCAAAAGGCGAGAAGCCAGTAACCCGTAGCGAAGCGGAGATTCGGGACAGAGCCTGAGGGGTGCTGGGTGGTGCTGGGATGTGCCAGTGTGCAGTCAGATGGCCCCGCTGTTAAAAAAATGTTTATAAATACCTTCATACCAGGGCTCATGAGAGCATCTTCAAGGAGGGATACTATGAAAAAAACATTGCTATTGTGCGCCATTATTTTCTCCATGGTCATCAGCGGCTGCGCGACGGAAAATGGGGGCACGCAACAGACAGGAACGCAGCCAGCATCCCCTCCGTCCGCCGGAGAATCCGAGCTGGCGAAGAACGTGGACATCAGCGGATTCGCGTTCTCCCCCGGGACCATCACAATCCAAAAAGGGACACGCGTGGTATGGACGAACAAGGATGCGGCGCCCCACTCGGTCATCTCTGACACCGGGAACGAGCTTGCCTCTGATGCGCTCTCCCAGGGAGGGAGCTATGCCCACACCTTCAATGAGCCGGGGACGCATGAGTACCACTGCGGCGTCCATCCCTCCATGAAAGGGAAGGTCATCGTCGAATGAGAACAGCGCGGCCCGGTTGGCGGTTCTGGCAGGGCTTGACGCCGAGGAATCTCGCCCTTCTCCTGCTGCTCGTTTTGGTGATCATCTCCCTGTTCGCCCTCGTGGACTACCTTGCGCATTCCCTGAGCGAGGAGTATGCCGTCCCCTCGTATTATTTCAGGAACAAGGTCATCTTCGGCACGCTCATCGGGTTCGCCGCCTGCCTCCTCACCAGGAACAGGGGGCTGTTCACCCGGTCGCTGGCGTTCTCCTCCTCTGTCAGCGTCCTGCTGCAGGTGCGGTATTTCCTCGAAGGCTATCCGCCGGACTTCGTCGTCACCTTCCTGTTCATCCACTTCCTGATCCTGCTGCCTGTTTCCCTGCTCGTGTTCAGGCTGGCGGGAGAGAGGGTGTGGAAATGATGCTTCCCAACCAAATCATTTAATAAGGGCGCCATCTTTCCCCTGCACTTGGCAGAATACAACATCGTAAAGCATTGCAGGATATGCGGGGCGAGATTTGTTGTCCCCAGGATAGAGTCCAAGAGCATCTTCTGCAAGTCCTGCCAATCGAAGGGCAACGACAACCCAAAAAACACGAAACGAGGCACACCATGAAAGGCACTGTGAAATTTTTCAACGAGACGAGGGGATTCGGGTTCATCGCAGGAGAGGATGGAAAGGAGTATTTCATGCACAAGTCATCCTTAGAGGAAGGCACAACCCTACGCGAGAACGATGCCGTGGAGTTCGACGTTGCCCAGGGCGACCGCGGCCCCAAGGCGGCCAATGTGAAGAAAAGTGGGTGAGGCCGTTACTTGTTATTTTTATTTGTGTTAAACTAAAAAAAATAAATAACAACTACGCCCGCCCCTTCACCTTCACATCGCACACCAGATCCTCAATCTTCTGCAAGTTCCACTTGATCTGGTCGGATTTCTTCCGCAATTCGGAGTTGCGCAGGTTGAATTCCAGGAACTCGCCGTAGATGAGGGAGACCAGCTCCTTTATCCGGAGGGCGGCGTCGAAGTTCTGGTTGATGGCCTCGTCCACGGCCTTGCGCACGAGCTCCCCGGTCAGGTCGCACATGCCGAGAAGGTAGCTCTCAGCGTCGACATCGAGGGCCTTGCGTGTGATGAGATCCCCTTTCTCCGCGAAATGCAGGATGGCGGCAGCTTCCACATACTCCTGGTACGCGGTCGAGCTGATGTTGGTGTCCAGGGGGATGTCGATCTTCCTGAGCTTGGCGACGAGCCCCTTCAGCTCCGCGAGCTTCTTACGCGCCGTCTCAAGGTCGCGCCGCAGCGTGGCGTAGATGACCCGCTTGGAGAGGGAAATGATGTCCCGCGACAGCGCGATGATCTTCTCCCGCGCCTCGTCGCGCGCGGCGATCTCCTTCCGCATCTCCGCGAATTCCTTTTTGTCGAGCATGGGGGAAAGGGGGCTGGATGATTATTAAAGGTATCGCTGGAAGAGGCCCTGTCCAGAATCTCGCCTTCGGCTCGGGCAAGAAAAGTTTGGCCCGAAGTCCTCGGAGAACGGAGTTCTCCGGGACCCCAGAAACGCAATGCGTTTCTGCTGGAGATGCCTCGCCGCATGCCGGGGAGCTGCGAGTGGGCTCGCCTCGCTCGCTCACAGCTCACTCGGCGCAGACGCGACGGGGGACGGCCCCTCCGGGGTGGCGCGCAGGGCAACGAGCGCAGCGAGTTGGCCGTCTGCCGCCGTTGGAGTGGCGTGCGGCAGGGCAACCTTATCCTGACTGCACCTCGGTTGATACGACAAGCCTTAAAAAGTAGATTCCCGCCCTTCGCCGCATGGCCTTTTCATTTTCACCGATAAGAAAAGATCCAAAAACAGGGGCCAGGACAGGCATCGTCACCACGCCCCACGGCTCCTTCCATACGCCGGCATTCGTCACGGTGGGTACGTTGGCAACCGTGAGGGCATTATCTTCTCAGGATTTGAACGACTTGGGGGTAGAGGTCGCGTTGGCCAACACCTACCATCTCCACCTCCGTCCAGGGGGAAAAATTATTGGGAAGATGGGCGGCCTGCACGGATTCATGAGCTTCCAAAAGCCATTGTTCACCGACTCCGGCGGCTTCCAGGCGTTCTCCCTCGGCTTTGGCATGGAGCACGGCACGGGCAAGATAGGGGGATTCTTTCCGGATGAGGGGTTCCAGAAGCAGCCACAGGCAGAGAGATGGGCGAGGGTGGACGGCGACGGGGTCACGTTCAGGAATCCCATCACGGGGGAGAAGACGCGCCTCACGCCGGAGATTTCCATCAGGATACAGCACGACCTGGGGGCGGACATCATGCTGGCGTTTGACGAATGCACGTCCCCCCTCCACGACTACAGCTATACAAAAGAGTCATTGGAGAGGACACACAGATGGGCCGAGCGATGCATCACATCCCATAAGAAAAACAGGAAGCAGTCGTTATGGGGCATCGTGCAGGGCGGCGTGTGGAAGGATTTAAGGGAGGAAAGCGCAAGGTTCATCTCTTCCCTTCCATTTGAAGGCTATGCCATCGGCGGGAGTTTGGGGGACAAGTCCAAAACCCAGATGCATGACATCCTTGAATGGACCGTGCCGCTGTTGGAGAGGGAAAAGCCGGTGCATTTGCTGGGCATCGGCGCGGTGGAGGACATCTTCAATTCCATAGAGCGCGGCATAGACACCTTCGACTGCGTCTCCCCGACAAGGCTGGCGAGGCACGGCTATCTCTTCCTCACCCCAAAATCCGGCGGCTCGCCGGAGAACAAGTTCCGCATGGCCATCAAACATAAAGAATACCAATTGGACAAGGGACCAATCGACAGGCACTGTTCCTGCTCGACGTGCAAGACCTACTCCAGAGCATATCTGCGCCACCTGTTCCTGGCCAATGAGCTGTCCTATTTCCGGCTGGCGAGCATCCACAACCTGCATTTCTTCCTGAGATTGATGGAGGCCATCAGGGAAAGCATCGGAAAAGGCAGGTTTCTGCAGCTGAAGAAAGCGTGGCTCGGCTAGCTGTCAAGTATCAGGCACCATCCCTTTCTTCTTCATCCACACCGCGAGATAGACGAACGGCGTGTCGCAGATGGCGACGACGTACTTGATGGCGAGGGACGTCACGAAGATCTGCACGATGATGCTCCACTCGAACACCTGCCCCCAGCCGAACAGCCCGAAGAAGCCGACGAACGCGATGGCGGTGAAGGCGGCATTGTCAATCAGCTGGGAGAGCATGGTGGCCAGGTTGTTCCTCAGCCAGAGATGCCTTCCCCTGGTCGCTTCCCTGATGCGGCAGAACAGCCACACGTCGAAGAACTGCGAGAGGAGATATGCGGTCAGAGAGGCGAAGGTGATGCGGGGCAGGATGCTGAACACCTGCACGAGAGCGGGATGCATGGTGTCAGAGGCGTCCGGCACCAGCCGAAGCGTGAGCTGCATGAGCGCGGTGAAGAAGAGCATGACCGCGAATCCGATGACGACGGCCTTCCGCGCGTCCTTTTTCCCGTAATTCTCCGTCAGGATGTCCGTGATGAGGAACGTCGTGCCGTAGATGAGGTTGCCCATCGCCGTCACGAAGCCGAAGACCGCGATGGTCTCCATGACCTGGATGTTCGCGATGATGATGGCCATGCCCATCCAGATGAACAGCCCTGCCCTGCCGAACAGGCGGTAGAAGACCAGGATGCCGGCAAAGATGAGCAGGCCGGAAAGGATGGAGAGCAGCTCGTTTTCCATAAGGGAAGGATGAAAATTACCTATAAAAACCTATAGGTTTTTAAGAGCACAAGGCTTGCCGTGCCCCATGTACGCATCGTCATCCTGCCCCGGGAACGCCGGGGGCATCGACACTCTCGTTGCATCCTATTCGCCTGCCCTCTCCCTTGACAGCGCCGTGCAGGAGGCCTATTCCTGCGAGGGCTGCCGGAAGCTGATGGACAGGATGTATGAAAAGGCTGAAGTGGCAAGCATCGAGCATCATTCCCCTGCCCCGCTCCTTCGAAGAGGAAGCTACGGCGTTGGCTCGTACACAATGGATAAGAGGTATGGCCTATCGGTCAATGGCGCTATGGCGTACGCCGGAAACCAGGGAGAAAGCGCAGGCTATACTGGCGTCTCCCGCACCTATGACTCCGCTCCCGCGGTCTTCCTCAATCCCATTCGCCCGGAGACGGCGTTCATCGACAATGAAAGCCAGATTCTCGAATTGGCAGGCGAGGCCTTCCTCCAGCTCACCGGCAGGCAGCTGCCGAAGGACATCTCCATCTCCATCTGCACCAAGGAAGAGCTGAGGCAGAGGCACGGCAATTTCGGGGCATGGAGCGACGGCATCCGGGGCTTTGCCATAAACGGGAGGGAAAAACGGGTCTTTGTCAAGCAAGACCACCTTGACGCATTGATGATGGTCCTCGGCCACGAGATCGGCCACGTCTTCACCCCGACGCTGGGCAACAGGCATGACGAGGAAGCCAAAGCGTTCTCCTTCGCGGAAGCATGGGCATCCTGCATCAAGACGCACAACATCGGCAATCTCGCGGCCTGCATAAAGGGCGAGCAGGACTGGCAGCCCGCTGCAAACGGCCTCCACGACGTCGCATTCCACTTCGTCAGGAGCCTCCTCGGCAAAGGCATGCACCCCATGCAGGTCCACTGGGATCTTGCCAAGGGGTATAAGTCGCTGTTCAATGCGTACATTTAGCGCTTAAGAATGTAGAATTCTTCGTCAAGGTATCTTCCATAGTGGTTTATCCAGTTCTTGAGCACGTGGTGGCGCACAAAGCCGAGTTTCCTGTAGAGCCTGATGGCTTTTTTGTTGTCCGTGTACACCGTAAGGTAGATGTTCTTGGGTTTCATCTCTGATTTGGCGCGGGCGATCAATTCGCGGAGGGCAAACTCCCCCAGTCCTTTGGAGCGGAAGGGCGGCAGGATCGTGATGCCCAGGAAGACGTTGCCATGATGCTTGTATTCTCCCCGTTCGGCGTCGACGACCCCGACAAGCTTCCCTTTGCATTCCAGATGAAGGTGAATGATGTTCCCTTTTTTCATTCCCTTGAGCCTTGAGCGAATCCAGGCCTTCTCTTCCGCGACGGAGATTTTCCTGTTGATGCGCAGGTATGCTTTCTCCTTGAGGAAACTGTTGATGAAGTCCGCAAGCTCCTTGGGGGAGTCCTTCCTGCTCAGGTCCCGCAGGGCAACAACCTTGCCATCAGGAAGCGCGAGCTGTTTTTTCCATGCCATGGGAGAAACACGAAAGGGAAGCCCTTTATAAGAAATGCGGTGGAGAGGGCGCAAAAAGAGCGCGCACGGCCTCAACAAACTTTATAAACGAACTCCCTCCTCATGCAGCCATGCAGCGCACGCACACCTGCGGACAATTGCGCGAATCCGACATCGGAAAGGAAGTCCTGCTCCAGGGCTGGTGCCATTCGCGGAGGGACCATGGGGGATTGGTGTTCATCGACCTGAGGGACCGCTATGGCATCACCCAGATTGTCTTCGACCCGAGGGTAGACGAGAAGGTCCACGAGGCAGCCGGCCACCTCAAGCGGGAGGATGTCATCTCCGTGGAAGGCAAGGTAGAGAAAAGAAAGCCGGACATGGAGAACCCCAAGCTCGATACCGGCATGGTGGAGGTGTTCGTCAGCGGGATGGCCGTGCTCAACAGGGCAGACACCCCCCCGATAGAGATTGACGGCCGCGTCACGACCAACGAGGACATGCGCCTGAAGTACCGCTACCTCGACCTGAGGAAGCCGGAGATGCAGCGCAACCTCGCCATCCGCCACCAGGTCATCAAGGCCATGCGCGATTACCTTGACGGGCAGAAGTTCCTGGAGATAGAGACCCCCATCCTCGCGAAGAGCACGCCGGAAGGGGCGAGGGACTATCTTGTCCCGTCACGGGTCCATCCGGGAAAATTCTACGCGCTTCCGCAGTCCCCCCAGATATTCAAGCAGCTCCTCATGGTAGGAGGGTGCGACCGCTACTTCCAGATAGCGCGGTGCTTCCGCGACGAGGACTTGCGCGCGGATCGCCAGCCGGAATTCACCCAGCTCGACATCGAGATGAGCTTCATCTCGCAGGAGGACATCTTTGCACTCATCGAGGGGCTCCTGAAGAGGATATGGAAGGACATCTTCGCCATCGAGATTCCGGTCCCGTTCGGCCACCTCACGTATCACGAGGCCATGGAGGCGTATGGCAGCGACAAGCCGGACACGCGCTTCGGCCTCCATCTGGTGGAGATGAAGGACATCGTCAGGGATTCCGGGTTCAAGGTGTTCGCGGACATCGCCAAGGCAGGGGGCATGGTCAAGTGCATCAACGCCAAGGGATGCGCATCCTTCACCAGGACGGACATCGAGGATCTCACCGCATTCGTCGCCGCGTACGGGTCGAAGGGGTTGGCGTGGATGAAAGTGGCGGAACAGGGCCTGGAGAGCAGCATCGTGAAGTTCTTCTCCAAGGACATACAGGACCTCATGATGAAACGGGCAAAGGCGGCCCCCGGAGACCTCCTGCTCTTCATCGGGGACAAAAATCCAAAAATAGCGTATCAGGCAGCCGGAGCCCTCCGACTGGAGCTCGGGAAAAGGCTCAATCTCCTTGACCAAAATAAGTTCAATTTCCTGTGGGTGGTGGATTTCCCGATGTTCGAGTACAGCGAGGAGGAAGGCAGGCTCATGGCCATGCACCACCCGTTCACCTCCCCCAAGGACAAGGAGCTCATGCTGCTCGAGAAAGAGCCCCTCAAGGTGAAGGCGGACGCCTATGACATCGTGCTCAACGGCACGGAGATCGGCGGGGGCTCCATCAGGATCCACCAGCGGGCCGTGCAGTCCGTCATCTTCAGGGCATTGGGCATCTCGGAGGAGGAGGCGAAGGAGAAGTTCGGCTTCCTGCTCGAGGCGTTCCGTTACGGCGCCCCCCCTCATGGAGGAATTGCCCTGGGCATCGACCGCCTCATCGCCATCATCACGGGCAACGAGTCCATCCGGGAGGTCATCGCCTTCCCGAAGACCAAGTCGGCGGAATCCCTCATGGACAGCGCCCCTAATGACGTGTCAGAGAAGCAGCTCCAGGAGCTCCACATCAGGCCGGACATCGTCAGGGAGCAGAAGAACGTCGTCTTCAACAAGCTCGTCGAGGTCCTGCAGAGGGAGAAGATGCAGTACGAGGTCATGGAGCACAAGCCGGTCTTCACCAGCAGGGAGGCGGCGGAAGCACGGGGCACGGAACTGAAGCAGGGCTGCAAGGCCCTCATCCTGAAGACGGAAGAAGGGTTCGTCCAGGCCGTCGTCCCTGCGGACAAGGAAATCGACCTCAAGAAGCTCCAGCGCATCACGCTCTTCAAGCACCTCGAGATGGCCTCGCCCCAGGACGTGAAGCGCGCCTCGGGATGCGACATCGGCGCCGTCCCCCCCGCCGGCAACCTCTTCGGCCTCAAGGTGTGGTTCGACAAGGGCGTCACCCAGAACGAGATCGTGGCGTTCAACGCCGGCTCCCACTCCAGAAGCATCAAGATGCGCGCGAAGGACTTGAGGCAGGTCGTGAACCCCGTCATTGCGGAGTTCTCGCAATAATTCTGGGGAAAATGAAAAAATAGAGAAGGTCAGTGCATCGCAGGCATGCCCCTCCTCATCTTGGACACCAGCCTCTCAAGCGTGTCGATCTTCCGCATGAGCTCCAGCTTCTCGGAATCAGCCTGCTGCAGCTGCCGCGCGAACCTGTGCAGCTCGAAGTCAGCCGCCTTGATGCTGCCGGAGATGTCGAGCCACTTGCCCATCTCCTGCTTCGCCAATTCCGTTTTCTTCAGCATTTCCTTGACGGAATTCTTCATCTCCTCGTAATCGGAGATGTCCTTGCGCAAAACTTCCATGTTGAGCGTCAGCTCCTGCTTCAGCTCCTCCTCGAACTTGTCGAGCAGCTTCTTCTGCAGCTGCGCCTTGAGCAGCTTGAAATCATAGACTTCCTTCGACAAATCCTCGCGGATGGTGGAGAACATGCCCAGGCTGTCCCGCATCTCGGACAGCATCTCCTGCTGCAGCGCCCGCGCCTCCCCCAATTCCTTTTTCAGGGATTCCATCTCCTTCGAGAAATGGGCAACGGAGGACGTGTGCTCGTCGATTTTCGCCTTGACGGCATCAATGTCATCCTTGACCCTCATCAATTCCCTGATGCGCTCGATCATCATACCACCCTTTAGGACTTGCGAGAATGGAGGTATAAAAATATTTGGATTTGGTGGTCAATTCAATTATTGAGGAGATACCCCTTCAGTTGTTCGAACGCCTGCCTCCTGAACTTCTTGAGGGACTCGCAGCCCTCGATCTCGCCGTACGTCCGCGCCTCTCCTTCCGGTATGAAGATGGGGTCGTGGCCGAAGCCGTACGAGCCGCGTATGCCGGTGGAGATGGTCCCCTTTTCCTCGCCAAGGAAGACCTCGGCGCGCTTCCCCGGCCTGCAATGCGCGACAGCGCACCTATACGCGCACGTCCTGTCCTTGACGCCGTCCATCAGCTTGAGTATTCCCGGGAGGCCGATCTGCTTGTGGATGGTCGAGGAGAACGCCCCGGGAAAGCCGTTCAGCGCGGCGATGAACAGCCCGGAATCATCCACCACCACGGCCTTGTTGAGCATCAGGGAGAGCGTCTCCGCTGATTTCTTCGCCACCGCCCGGATGTCGTCGTGCTGGACCTCATCATACTCAAGATTGATGTGGTTGACCGCGATGCCGGGCTCCAGGATGAGGCGCGCTTCCTTCAGCTTGCCCATGTTGTGGGTGATGAAGTTGATTTCCATGGCTGGCAGTCCTCGGGAGCGCTTTATAATCCTATCTTTTCATGGGAAGGTGCCATCAAAAATTATATAAACGCACTTCAGCCACGGGAAGGCATGGACATCGACAGGAAGCTCATCGAAAGCGTTGCCGTGGTGGCGCGCCTCAGGCTCACGGACAGGGAAGTGGAGAAGTTTCTCCCCCAGCTCAAGGACGTCCTGGAGGCATTCTCCTCCGTGCAGGAAGTGGACACCGCAGGCATAGAGCCGAGCTTCCATCCCCTTCCCCTGAAGGATGTGCTGAGGGACGATACGCCGGCCGGATGCCTCGGCCAGGAGGATGCCCTGTCTCTCACCCCGCACAAGAAGGACGGCTACTTCAAGGGGCCGAAGGCGGTGTAAGGGCCGGATGATGGTCGGAAGGGTGCAGGATGATGATGAAAAAAGAAGTGCTGGCGGTCATCGCCATTGGCATGCTCCTTATCATTGAAGGATGCGCACAGACAGCAGGGGACGGAGGCACCATGAAAAGCATCGCAGTCATTGAGACGGATAAAGGGATAATCAAGGCGGAGCTCTACACGCAGGACGCGCCCATCACCGCAAAAAATTTCATAGAGTTGGCCAATAGCGGATTCTACGATGGGCTGGCGTTCCACCGCTACGAGCCCGGCTTCGTGATCCAGGGCGGAGACCCGAACGGGGACGGCACCGGCGGCTCGCCGAAGAAGATCCCACTCGAGATAAGCAAAAAGCTCACGCACGTCAAGGGGGCGCTGGCCATGGCCAGGACGAACGACCCGAACAGCGCGTCCTCGCAGTTCTACATCGCCCTGGAGGACATCCATTTCCTCGACGGCAACTATGCGGTCTTCGGCAAGGTCATCGAGGGCATGGACGTTGCCGGGCGGCTCCGCGCAGGGGATGCCATGAGCAAGGTCACGATCGAGCGGCAATGAGCATTCTGGATGAGGTCAGGAGCGGAAAGGAGGATATTGTCGAATACGCTGAAGAATGCATGCAGAAGGCAAAGGGCATCGACAGGGAATACCGCTACTTCACGGCCATCGCGGAAGAGTCCGCCATCGGCCAGGCCAGGGAGATAAAAAAGAATTTCCAGAAATACAGGGGAAAGAGGCTTCTGGGGGTGATGGTCTCTGCGAAGGACGCCATCTGCGTGAAGGGGGTGGAGAGCTGCGCGGGCAGCCGCATCCTCAAAGGATATAGGCCCTTGTTCGACGCCACCGTCATTGAGAGGGTAAAGCGGGAGGGCGGCATCGTCATCGGCAAGACTTCCCAGGATGAGTTCGGCTTCGGCAGCTTCTCGGTCAATGTCGGCCTTGGCTTTCCGATCCCGCTCAACCCATTCGACAGGGGGCGGAGCTGCGGCGGAAGCTCGGGAGGCGCCGCGGGCCTGGCGAGGAAAGCGGATTTCCCACACATTGCCCTCGGGGAGTCGACAGGAGGCTCCATCGCAGCCCCGTCAAGCTTCTGCGGCGTGTTCGGCCTGACGCCGACCTATGGCAAGGTCTCCCGCTATGGCCTCATTGATTACGGCAATTCCTTGGACAAGATTGGTTCCATCGGGAAATCCGTTGAAGAGGTTGCATTGTTGCAGGGAACCATCGAAGGCCATGATCCAAAGGACAGCACGTCATTGAGCCATCCCCATGAAGGCTACAAAGAGCTCAAGAGAAACGTCAAGGGGATGAGGATCGGCGTCATAAAAGAGGCGTTCTCCGATGCCGTTGAGAAAGATGTCCAGAAGGGCGTGCGTTCGGGAATCGCAAGGCTTGAGGAAGAAGGCGCGGTCGTCGAGGAAGTCTCCCTTGAGTTCCCCGTCAGGTACAGCCTCGCGACCTACTATCTCCTCGCGATGTCGGAATCATCCACCAATCTCGCCAGGTACTGCGGCATGCGCTACGGCCAGGCAGGGGAGCTGAAGGGGAACTTCAACGAGTATTTCTCCGAGGTCAGGAGCAAGCACTTCGGCGAGGAGGCCAAGCGCAGGATCATCCTTGGCACCTTCGCCCGGATGTCCGGCTTCAGGGACGCGTACTACATCAAGGCAGCGAAAGTGAGGACGCTCATCATCCGGCACTACAGGAAGGCGTTCGGGAAGTACGATGCCCTGGCCTCCCCCAGCACGCCTCTCCTTCCCCCCAAATTCACCGACATCGAGAAATTGACGCCGTTGCAGCATTACATGATTGACGTTCCCGTCGTCGGCCCGAACCTCGCCGGGCTGCCGCACCTCAACGTGCCCGTCGGCATGGAGAAAGGCCTGCCGGTCGGCATGCTGCTCATCGGCGACCATCTGCAGGAGAGGAAATTGCTGGAGATAGGGATGGTGTTTGACGGGGAATAGGACGCGCCCGATGGTTTTGCGTCAGCAAAACTCAGGAACGCCGGTGACGCGATGGGGCGCCAAATTAGTGCGGGCGAAGCGAGCATGATAACGGGAAACAAAGTGTAAAACCAAAAAATGCAAAAATTCACCACTGACGTCATCATCGGGCTTGAGATCCACGCGGAGCTGAAGACAAAGACAAAGCTCTTCTGCGCCTGCCCGACCCAGGGCAGCGGCGAGCCCAACAGCAGGACATGCGCGACGTGCCTCGGCATGCCGGGCAGCAAGCCGGTGCTGAACAGGAAGGCGGTGGAGCACGCGCTCAGGGTCTGCCTGGCATTGGACAGCGGGATAGCCAAAGAGATGGTGTTCTCGAGGAAATCGTACTTCTACCCGGACATGTCCAAGAACTACCAGATCACCCAGTACGAGCTGCCCATCGGGACAGGGGGGAGCCTGAAGCTGGAATCGGGGAAGACCGTCAGCATGAAGCGCGTCCATCTGGAGGAGGACCCTGCCTCGTTGGTCCATCCGGCTGGCGTGCGCGAATCTTCCTATGTCCTGGTGGACTACAACCGCTCCGGGCAGCCGCTCATCGAGATGGTCACCGAGCCGGAGATGCATTCTCCCGAGGAGGCGAGGGACTTCCTGAAGCAGCTCATCACCGTGCTCGACTACCTGGGCGTGTTCGACAGCAGCGCCATCATCAAGGCGGACGCCAACGTCTCCATCAGGGAATCCCATTACACGAGGGTGGAGATCAAGAACATCACGGGCTTCAAAGAGATAGAGCGCGCCCTCGGGTATGAGGTCGCGCGGCAGAGGGAGGAAGTCCGGGAAGGGAAAGCGGTTGCGCAGGAGACAAGGTCATGGGACTCCGAAAAAGGCGCGACGTTCTCCTTAAGGAAAAAAGAGACGGAGGACGACTATGGCTACATCATCGACCCCGATCTGGTGCCCATCACCATCGACAGGGAGTATGTCGATGGGCTGAGATCATCATTGCCGGAGCTGGCTCAGGACAAACTAAAAAAATTCCGCGGGCAGCACGGCATCGAGGAGACCACGGCCCGGGTATTGGCGAAGGACAAGGCGTTGGCAGCCATGTATGAGGCCGTCTCTGGAGAGGTCAACCCCCAGCTCGCGGCCAACTGGGTGAGGAGGGAACTGCCGAGGGTGCTGAATTACTATAAGAAGTCGTTGGGGGAGTCCGGCATAACGCCAATGCACATGATTTCCCTGCTGAAGCTCATTGAACAGAAAAGAATAACGGAGAAAACAGGGCAGCGCCTCATCGAGAAGCTGGGGGAAAGCGCGTTTGACGTTGAAGAGTATGTCACGAAAGAGGGGCTCGGCGTGATTTCCGATTCCTCGCTGGTGGAGCAGTGGTGCAGGGAGGCCATAAAGGAGGCTCCCGGCGCCGCTGAGGAGTACAGGAAGGGCAATGAGAAATCATTCAATTTCCTCGTCGGCCAGGTCATGAGGAAGGCGAAGGGGAAGGCGGATCCCCAGGCAGTGAATGGCGTGCTGAAGGGTTTGCTCCGGCGATAATCTTTTAAACGTATTCTGCCGGAAAGTGGCTATGGATACTCCTTCCCTTTTGGATAAGGTTTTCATCTCCTTCTCGGGCCATGCAGAGGTGTTAATGCAAATCCAGCTGGCAAAAGCGGAATTTTCAGGTTCGCCTTTTGATGTGAGGTCGTACCAACGCCTCCGGAAAATGATTCTGGGGGAATGGGAGTAAGCACCTCCATCACGTGGCCGCAGATTCTGCTTGCATGTCACCCTTATGTGACGGCGGGCGTTTGGGCAACGCCTGCTCCGGACGCGGCAGACATCATTTGGCATAGCCCCATCACCCAGCACATACGCCAGATGTATGAAAGTGCCGGGGTTTCTCTCCGGGAGCTGCAGCGGGCGTGGGCTTGCACGGGGGCAGATTTCACGTTTTCATTGGTTCCGGAAAGCAAGAAAAAAGTAAGCAGCGGCTTGGTGCTGGTTTCGACAAAGGACAGCGTCGTGCCGCTCGATCGGCAGGAATATTTCGCCAAGAGGAAGGTGGGCATGCTTGGCTTCTCCCAAATCAAGCGCCTCAGGGCAAACCACCATAATATCGTCACGCGGATATTGGTCGACCCGCGGCTGATTGCCTCGTTTGTCGATAAGCGTTTGGGAAAATTGCCGGGGCGTTCTCCGCTGAAAGAAGCGGCCTCCTGGTTGGGGAGCATGGTCGCAAGGGAGAGGCTGCGCACGACATAATGACGTCACGGTTTACATGTCAATGTTGAGTATGTGCCTTGCGTCCCCCCGTACTCGCTTCGAGAAGTCCGCTATCGTCTCCCCCTCGTTCCTCTCCGCGGAGAGCGCGGCCATCAGCTCCCGGATGAGCTGCTCCTCCCGCTCCGAGATGCCCTCCGCCTTCATCTGCCCAAGGTGCTCCCGGATCAGCGAGCGCTCCACCTGCTCCACCGAGCCCGCGTCCACCCGTATCTCCTCGAATTCCCTTGACGTCAGCGCCGCGGTGTTCTTCATCACGAAGTACGCGGATTTCCCGTACAGCATCTCAAAGATCTCCCGGAGGTCGACGTCGCTCGGCTTGCCGGAGGCGAGAGAGCCGTAAAGCCGGAGCAGCACGATGGTGTTGATGAACTCCTTGTTTCTGATCTTCCCGAGAAGCTCGTCCTTCACCTGCTCCGGCGTCTTGTGCGCGCAGTCGATGCTCACGGAGAATGTGTTGTAGATCTGGATGGGCTCCCATGTGGCCTTGCCGTCCTCGACGATGTAGAACCCTCCCCTGCCGAGCTTCTCCAGTTCAGAGAACGAGTTGGGGAACAGCGGCCCGGGATAGGCGATCAGCCCGTACTCCGGCTCCTGCCTCTGGAAGACGTAATGCACATGGCCGCCGGCATAATAATCAAATCCCCTCGGCAGCAATGACAGAGGGTGCATGTCCAGCTTTTCCATGGACGCTGGCTTGAATTCCTCCAGCCCGGAATGGAAGATGAAGATCCTGTATCCCTGTTCCTTTTCCAGGTGGCTTTTTTCAAGGCGCTCGTAATATTTCCGTTCCAGCGAGCCCATCTTGCCCAGCATCCCGGTTATCTTCGCTCCGGTTTTGCCGTCGATGGTGAAGCGCAGGTGCAGCTTGCCATCCTCCACATGGCCCTTGAAGACGTTCACGCACAGCCCTGCTTCCTCAAGCACGTCCAGCATGGTCCTGCCTGACGGCGAGTAGTCGTGGCTGCCCGGCACCAGGTAGACGGGAACGCCCGATTCCCTGAGCTGGCGGAGCTTTGAGACCACGATCTTGAGGTTGTCGAGCCGGGGGAAAGAGGTGTTGAACAGGTCTCCGGCGATGATGACGAAATCCACCTTCTGCCGGATGGAGGAGTCTATGGCCTTGACGAATGCCTGCGTGCTGATGTCCTTCAGCTTCGGGTCCCTCCAGCTGCCGATGTGGCAGTCCGCCATGTGGGCGAATTTCATGAGGCAGGGATGGCTGCCTGTTTTATAAAGATTGTTGAGATAGTGTCAAAACATTTATTATCAATGGGAGGGATACTGGGGCAATGCAGGACCACACCTTCATCGAGGAGACGCCGAACCACCAGAAGATAAGGATCCTGGGGGTCACGCTCCTGTCCATTCTGGCCGCGGTCGGCTTGTGGATTGCCCTGAAGAGCGTCCTTGCAGAGATCGTCGGCGCGGAAAGCCTGGAGGCGGCGCAGGGCTATGTCATCGCGGACATGGCGAGCTTCACGGCCATCGGGCTGTTCTACTGGGGATTCATCAGCGGCCTGTTTTTCACCCCGGTGCCCGTCGAGATACTCCCCGTGCTCTACTTCAAGGGGCTGCTGAACGGCAATTCCCCGCTCTTCTCGCTGTTCCTGCAGTTTGCCGCCCTCGTCCCCGCCCACGCCATCGACTACTATCTCGGCAGGAAATTTTCTCCGGCATTCCTTAACTTCATCTCCAAGAGGAAGGTGTACAAGGCCAAGCGGTGGATCAATGCCTATGGAAGCTATGCCGTCTTTCTCTTCAATGTCCTGCCGCTCCCCGCGCCGATCCTGACATTCGCGTTGGGCATAGCCCGCTACAACATACTGCGGCTGAGCGTGCTGTTCCTGCTGGGCAACGCGGTCAAGTATCTCGCCATCATCTGGATTTTCTCCCTCACGCAATAAAAAATAAGGAATGAGCGCCGTCTCAGGCGGTGCGAGCACGCCAGGGAACTGCGAGTGAGCTCGTCTCACTCACTCACAGCTCACTCGGCGCTGGACGAGCCGGGGGAGACCCCATCTGGGGTGGCTCGTAGGGCAGGCGAACAGAGTGAGCCTGACCGTCCAGCCGCCGAAGTGGTGGCGTGCGATGGGAGAAATGTCTTACGTTAAGAGTCCCGCAATAGGTAGGCAATACCTTTTTAAATCGGAAAATGTGGAAGGTGTCTCATGGCAATAGAGGAAGTGCGGGAGTCGTCCCTGCCGCTCGAGAGGACCTTCAGCCTCCGCAGCCTGCTGGGGGCGAGGGTGCTGTCCAAGAACGGCAAGGTCATCGGAAAGGTCGCCAATGTCAACATCGACCGGAAGACGATGAAGGTCCAGGGGCTCGTCATCATGTGCAGCCCGCTCTTCAAGCGCATCTACATCGACCAGCGCTATTTCGAGCGGATGACCCCTGAATCCGTCGTGCTCTCCATAGAGCCCTCTGTCCTGCTCAGGGGCAAGAAGGTCATCACCCATGAGGGGCAGGCATTGGGCAAGGTCAGGGACGTCGTCCGGGTCGACCATTCCAACACGATAAGGGCGCTCACCGTCAAGCCGCTGTTCAGGGGGGAATTCTCCATAGCGATCAAGGACATCAGGCTTATCGGCACGTCTGTCATCCTCAGGGAGAATTACCATGCTCCGGCATCTGTTTTTTGGAAAAGAAAATCCGGATGAGACCCTCACCTCGGATGACATCCTGGGCAAGGAGGTCATCGACCCCGAAGGAGGGTTCCTCGGCGTGGTGGAGAAGATCCACATCGACGCGAAGACGGTGGACATCACCGCCTTCTCCGTTGACAAGGGGTTTCTCAAGAAAGGGCTGCTGATCGGGAAAGGGTATGTCGAGCGCATCACCCCTCACGCGGTCTTCCTCAGGATCAGGCCCGTGCTCAACATGAGGGGCATGAAAGTGTTTGATTACGAGGGCAGGAAAGTGGGCACGGTGAAGCAAGTGGTGCTGCGGGGGAGGAAGAACAGGCTGAAGCACCTCGTCATCGTGTCCGGCGTGCTGAGGAAAGAGCGGATCATTCCGCCGGAGCTCATCAAGTTCGTGGGGGAGAACATCTTCCTCAATCAGAAAAAAGGAGATGTCCTGAAGCAGGGCAGGGGCTCCTGACTCACGTTTTCTTCTTCTGCTTCTCCTTGTTCCGGTCGCGGTCGTAGCCTTCCATGAAGCCGGCCTCCCGTTCCGAGACCTCGTCGTCGTCAAGCTCCTGCTCCACTTCGTCGGCCTCGTAGACGTCGTCCTCGTCGTGCTCCTCGGGAGCAACGGGCTCCTCATCTTTAGGCGCTTCTTTTGCCATGCTGCTTTGGAGGAATGAGAAGTATTTAAGAATTGTGATTAGGCGGGTGGATTGCAAGCAACACCTTGCGGATTGGTGTAATGTTCAGGTGCAACGAGGTTCAGCATTTTCATTTCTATCTAACTTTTTAAGGAGAGTTTAATGCTGAGAATGAGAAGAAGATGTTTTGGGTATCATGGCCCTGCCTCCACATTCATGGTAGGCTCCTCCTGAAAACCAAGTTCCCCCATTATAAACATACCAATAATCGGAAATGGCTTCCGTGCCTTTCGGGGCTTCTGCCCTCAAACCATCTCCACAAAAGGGGGGAGGGTTGAAGGGGTTCCTGGGCCACTCAAATCTCTTTCGTAGAGTTTTGATATGGTAATCATCCAATATCTTTTTTTGCCGTTCAGCATATTGCGATGGTGCTAGTTGGGTTACTGTAATTTGATTCTCAGCAGCTAAAGAGTTTGAATGGAGGCCAATGACGGCAGCTATTCCTATTGCAGCAAGAGTGTTAAGGATCTTATGATGAATTCCTGATTGTTCCACCATAAAGAGGAGTAACTGAACGCTCTTTAAAAATTTTACTATTTAAAAGTAATGATCTGTAGTAACTCGGAAACAGTCTGGCTTATTGTCAAATTGGAAGTATCAATGAGATGATCTTGCGGTTCCATGAGAGGCACCAATGACGAAGAAGGGCGTGCTCATGTTCCTCTCCAACAATCATCCCAGCTCGCTGAACGCCACCGCGTGGCCCTGCCTCTTCCCCGCCGCCTTCACGGTCTCGTCGAAGAGGGGGATCCTCACCGGCAGCGCGAACGTGGCGAAGGTGCTGCTCACCAGCGCTTCCCCGACGTTGAGCGAGGCGATGGTGCGGTCGTGCTCCGACAGGTCCTGCGCCGCGCTCTCGATGATGGCCTGCCTCTCGGGCTTCATCTCGATGCCCAGGATGATCTTGGTGTTCATGTTCGCGAGTATCTCCCGGGGGATGAGCGACGGCAGCTGGGTGATGGCCATCAGGCCGACCTTGAACTTCCTGCCCTCCCGCGCGATGGTGGAGAAGATGTTGCTGCCCCGCTCCAGGACATCCTTGCCCAGCACCCGTGGCGCTTCCTCGATCACGATGGAGACGATGGGCTTTCCCCCGAGCTTCCCTTCCATCTTGTAATAGCGGTACTTGTTGAACAGCTCGTGCGCCACCAGGCTGCCTATCAACAGCTCGACCGCCCCGGCAAAGCTCGACGTGTCGATGATCACCACGCTCCCGGATTCCAGCTCCCGGATGATGTCGCCGATGATGGTCGATCCCGCGTTCAGCTGGAAGATGCCGTTGCAGAACAGCTGGTTGTTCACGAAGTCAAGGTCGAGAAGGTACAGCAATCGCCGCTTCACCACGGCAAGGGTGTCCCCCTTGAACATCCCCTCGATGCTCAATGGCTTTTCAAGGATGGCCGCCTCAATCCAGGAATCGCCGTATTCCTTGTGGTAGAGGTTCAGCGCCTGGCGCTGCGCGTCCGAGAACTGCACCACGCCTTCCAGGTGGTGCGGCCTGATGAGGGAGATGTTGATGCGCAGGGTCTTCGCTCCCGCAGGGGGATGCTTTGCGGTGTAGTAGCCCACTTTCCCGGAGGGGTGGTCCTTGAGCCCGGGCTTGTCCCTGCCATAATACTCGTCGTGGGGGTCGAGCACCAGGATGCCGCAGTACTCCTTGCCGACAGCGTTCCAGAGCAGGTGGGAGATGAGGTTGGACTTCCCCCTTCCCGTGGTGCCGGCGATGAGCATGTGGTGGGAAAGGACGCTCTCGCCGGGAAGCGCGATGTCCACATCAAGCACCTTGGTGCCGGAGCGCAGCTTGCCGAAAAAGAAGGGGTTTGTGGGAGAGGTGAGGAACGAGACGTCCTGCTCGGTGATCTCCCTCACCGGCGAGAAGAACGGCGGCAGGGCTTTCGGCAGGGACGCTTTCCCCTTGGAGAGGCTGACGATGGGCTTGAGCAGCGCAAGCTGGTAGTTCCGCAAGTCGGCGTCGATGAATTCCGTCTTCAGGTCATCCTCCAGGCGCATGCCGGCGATGAGCTCGAGGTTCTGCTGCGAAATCTGCGACCCATACAGCACGTCATAGGCTTGCAGCAGGACAGGCCCGGGAGAGGCCTCGCACACCAGCAACTCGCCGATCTCGACATCGTGCCCGGCCTTCTGCCGCATCACGATCCTGCCGAACTCCCCCGAGATGATCTGGCCTTTCACGACGATGGAAACCACCGATGGGGATGGGTGTGGGGGCGTTTATAAAGATTTGGCAGGAGGGTGAAAGGGAAAGTGAAGGGAAGGAGTACTGCAAATAGGGATTCATTTTCCCTCAATCTTCACGACCTGCTTGATCTCTTTCTCGGAAATCGCGCAGCCGTTGAGCTTCAGCCCCCAGAGGATGGCATCGATCAGCTCCGCCTTCGGCTGCGGCATGACCGAGGGATCAGGAATGTAGTGCCTGAGCATGCCCAGCTCGTAGGCGATGGTCGCCAGCTCGCTGCTCCTGATGATGCGCAGCCCCCTGAGCTCCGCCTGCAATGCCTCCAGCCTGGCGCCGTCCATGGAAGGCTTGTGGTGCATCCGCTTGGCAAGCACCCTGATGATCCTGCCCGGGTTCTCGAGCACGATGCGCGTCATCTTCTCGTCCACGACGGCCGCTTCCGCCTTCAGCTCCACGCAGGCCGCGAGAACGGTCATCTCCGCGTAGTGGAACATGGCCAGTGGGTGGTCGCCGACGGAGTAGGTGTGGTTGGCCGTCTCCATGAGGGATGACGCGCGCTGCGCGATCGCGGGGGAATCCACCACCTTGAGCACGCCCTCATTGATGAGGTGGAGCACCTGGAACGCCTCGAGCTTGAATTTCTTGGTGTGCAGGGGATAGCTGATGATCTCCCCATAGACGGCCTTGGTGATGCAGAAGTCTCCCTTGAATCTCTGCTTCAGGAGCCGCAGCATCCAGAGCAGCCCGTTCAGCGTCAGGCTGATGATGGGCCCGGAGTCGAAGACCAATGCTTTCACGAGAACAGCCCCCGCGCGAACTGCAGCCGGCTGCGGATGTCATGGCCGTCGCCCATCTGCTCGGAATGGGTCGTCTTGCCGATGTACTGCATCAGCTCCCACTGCGAGACGTCCAATAGCTGGGCGGACTTCGCGCAGGACATGCCGTGCTCGCACACATTGGAGCCGTGCTTGATGCGCGCGTGCCTGAGCACGTCGCTGACGTAGAGGTTGATCTTCTCGTCCCTGGAGGAGACCATCCTGAAGAGCTTGCGCATGGTGTCCCGGAACCCCTCGAGGTCGTCCGCTTCCAGGTCTTTGGCGGCGGCGGAAAGAGGCGCGCTGAATTCCCGGTAGTCTATGTCCTGCCCCATGCGCTGCATGATCTTCGAGAAGCCGTACACGAACACCGCGACCGAGATGGCGTCCTTTTCCTCGAACAGCGTCGCGTCGTGGATGACGTGGCTGGACAATTCCCTCACCTCGAGCGCGTCCTTGTCATCCTTTGCCTGGAGGATGGCAATCAGCTTGTCCAGCACGGCGAGAATGTCTGCCTTGACTTCGGGGAGCATGTTCATGATGGGGGAAAGAATTATTTAAATGTTTGGAAACTATTTCCCGCTCACGATCTCAATCACGTCCCTGTTGTGCAGCACATAGTCCTTCCCGACGGGCTTCTTCGTCCTGACGTCAAGGGCGCGGATGAAGTACCTGCCGAAGTCCGTGTGCAGCCGGAACGCGAAGTCGAGCGCCGTCGTCTTCGGCGGCATGAGGAAGCAGTCCGGCATGACCCTCCCTTCGGAGTCCGCGAGCTTCGCCACCCCGCCCGGGAAGATGGCGACGTACTTCAGGACATCAAAGACTGCGGTGTTCATCACCTGCTGCACTCCGGTTGATTTCAATTTATCCAATATGTTTATTTTGATGAACCCCAATCCTTTTCTTTGTTTTTCATTGAGTTTTTCATTATTGGTAATGGTAAATGTTGGTTCTCCCGGAACATAATCAATGAGTTCATGCTTTGATGCTTCCCGCAGCGCCAGCTCCGACTCGGCGCTGCACGCCAATAGTGCGAGATGGGGAAATTCCTCCTTCAGGCGTTCGTAATTCCTCTCCGCTCCTGGCACGTCTATCTTGTTGCAGGCGATCACCATGGGCTTGGTCATCTTCCTCAAGTCCGTGGCGATGGCGCGCAATGTCGAATGGCCCCATTTCATGATGTCTTCCGGCAGCCCCAGTTTCTCGATGACGATTTCCATCATCGGCTCCGTCACCCCAAGCCCGGAGAGCTGCTTCGCCACGGCCTTGTGCAGCTGCGGCTTCTCCTGGTTCATGGCGCGCGCGAAGCGCTCCCATCCCTTCTCGATCAGCCCGAGGTACCACAAGTCCAGCTCTTCCTCCAGGAAGCGGATGTCATTGGCCGGATCATAGCTCAGCGCAGGGACCGGTTCCCCTTTCTCGTTGATGGAGCCGGAGGCGTCAATGATGTGGATCAATACGTCCGCCTGCCGCAGGTCGTCGAGGAACTGGTTGCCCATGCCCTTCCCCTCGTGCGCTCCCGGCACCAAACCAGCGACGTCGATCACCTGCACCGGGACGAAGCGCGTGTGCTTCCTGCAGAACCCCATGCGCGGGTGGCATTGCGTGCCGAAGTCCTTGTCCGGGCAGTCCACAGAGACGTGCCCCACTCCTGAATTCGGCCTGATGGTGGTGAATGGATAGCTCGCTATCGCGACATCCGCCAGGGTGATGGCCTTGAAGAACGTGCTCTTCCCGCAGCTGGGCTTTCCCACTATGCCTATGAGCATAACAACGGGGTGAGCCCTTCATTTAATAAGATTATCTCAGAGCGCCGTCGTGGCGTGCGGCGAGGCATTTCCAGCAGAAACGCTTTGCGTTTCTGGGGTCCCGGAGAACTCCGTTCTCCGAGGACTTTTGGTCAAGCTTTTCTTGCCCGAGCCGAAGGCGAGGGGGAAGAAAAGGTTGCGTCTGCACCGCCCGAGACGGCGCCGGCATATGCTCCTATGCCCAAAACGGAGGAACGACATAGATAACAAAATACCATACTAGGGTACAAAAGAAAACCTTTAAATAGGAAGTTTCAGAGGGTATGCTGCATGGCCGAGGAAATGGGTGAGCACAAGGTTGCCGAGATCCCGGAATTCAGGGTCAAGTACAATGACGTGTTCTCATTGAGGAACCTTTACATGATGATGCGCCTCACCCTCCTCGCGGAAGGGTGGAAAGGGAGCGGTGGGGAGGAGGACGGCTCTGACTTTGAGATCTACTACTCGGAGAATATCTTCCAGAAGGCAGGCCATCGCGGCGGCAAGGAGATGTGGGTGTACTGGCGCCTCAACAAGGATTTCGGCCCGGCAAACAGGGCGAACGCGTATTTCAAGGAGTATCTGGATATAGACATGCACATGGTCTACATGGCGGACGTCGAGATGGTGCACATGGGCAAGAAGATGATGGCGCAGAAAGGAGAGATTGAGATCTTCTTCCGCCCGTATCTCAAAGGGGACATGGAGGGGAAGTGGGGAAAGCATCCTTTCCTCAGGCACCTCCGGCCCGTCTATGAGGACCGCTTCATGCGCGTCGAGATAGAGAAGAAGGAGAAGGACCTCTGGCGCGAGGCATACCGGATACAGAACACGGTCAAGCAGTACCTCGAGCTCCGCAATTTCGCCGCGATTCCGCAGGAGCAGTTCTTCGCCAGGCGCCTCGGCTACGAGGGCTCGGTGTAATCAGTATGATGATGCATTGGGAGAACGCGGAGAGGGGCGCCAATTCACAAGCAGGAGTATCAAGAACGGGAGATATTTGACAATGGGGATGCCCCTGAACCTTTTTGACACGCTTCCCTTCGGTACGCGGTCAAAAAGCTTCACCAAATAACATTCTTCATCATGCCAATATCACCAATCAAGGGCAGGCGCGTCCTCAGGGCGTTCGAGGTCGGCTTCGCGGAAGTGTTCCTCGGCTTTCTCATCGTGGTCGGGCTCATCGGCTATTTCGGCCGGGTGTCGGCAGAGCTGGGCTGGCTTGACCACACGGTGAGCTTCCTGCTCTTCAGCTATCTCTTCTACCGCATCAATCTCACGTCATTGCTCTTCGGCTTCACCCGCCGGCGGGCAAACGTGCTCATCATCGTTTCTTTTTTGCTCTTGTTCTTCAAGGACATTATGGCGTACACTGTTGCGGGGCCGTTCACGGCACTCTCCGTCCTTGAGCGCCTCAGGCAGCTGTTCATTTCCCATGGCGAGATCCTGACCCTGATAACGTTCCACGCGGGAATCGCGGGCCTCGTGCTCGTGAGCATCATCCTTTCAGGAAGCGGGGTGGGGAGCCCGAGCCTCATGCACGCGCTCATCCGGAAGCAGAAGAGGAGGGTGATGATGGCGGCAGCGGCCTTCCTGGTGCTGCTCTTCTTCTACTATTTTGTCTACAACATGGTCCTGGAGTGGCTGGAGTTCGTGCTCGACGATCCCGTCATCATCGTGGCCATTGTCTTCTATGTGCACCGCCTTGCGGCGCGCAGGGAGCGCTTCCATGCGGGCAGCGCGGTGTTCCGCATCGGAGATTTTGCTGAGGGGGCCTACACGAGGTTTGTCTCCCTCTTCCATTACCGGAAGACGCTGCCGTTGGCAATCTCCGGTCTGCTCATCCTGCATGCCCTCTCCGACCTGGGGGTGTTCGCCTACACGCTGTCTTCCGGTGCGGAGAACTTCTATCTCCAGGAGCTCGGGAAGAGCCATCCCTCCTTCATCGCGCGGTGGCAGGAGGATGCGCTTGCCCAGCCGACCGCCAGGTGGCCGCTCGCGCTCCTCTACGGCTTCAATGCCGTTGCCCTCGTCGCATTGCTCCTCATCCCCGCCGTCATATGGTCGCAGCTCGTCATGCGCCGGAAGCTGCGCGTGCCTCGCCTTGCCATCTTGGTCCTCTACGCGGCCATTGCGGGATGGGTGCTCGCTCCCGCATTCACCCTCCTCCCCATCAGCGGGGGAGGGATCATCGGGGTGAACATCGCGTCCTCCTCTCTCGCGCAGGGAGGGACCCTCCTTGATGCGGTTGCGCCGCGGCACGGGCTCCTTGCCGCTGCCGTCCTCTCATTCGCCATCGGAGGAGGGGTGTTCCTTGCCGCCGGCAGGAAAAACCCGAGGAAGGAGCTCTATATGGCCCTCATGGCGGCATCCCTGCTGTTCTACGCGTTCTATCTCTATTATTTCATGGGCAGCGAGCTGCTGTATTTCGCCACGGCCATCATGGCTGCAGCCCAGTCCTTCCAGGTCGTGGTCGCGGTTGTGTTGTCCATCCTCCTGGCCATGTCCGCGGCGTTCTACATCCTGGGGTTCTCCCTGCTCGTCTACGAGATCGTGATGGAGTACCACCACCAGAAATGGTCGGAGCCGGTGGACGAGGAGATCGTCGGCGTGCTCTCTTCGCTGAAAAGGGCGGGAAGAAAGGCTGCGCGTGTGTCGGGAACGGGGAGATAACCTTTTTAAAGAACGTTCTTCTCTCGGAGACTGCGCCTCCGTAGCACAGTAGCTAGTGCGTCTGACTTGTAAGCAATCAGGCCATCAGAAGGTCGGGAGTGCAACTCTCCCCGGAGGCTTTATATTCTATCCTACACCCATTTTAACTCCATTTCTGTAATTCATTATAAAACGCTCTTGCTTGTTTTTCTTCAAACTCATCTGGGTTACCTATGCAATTGGTTTCTAAAAATCTTTTATTTTCATCATATACATTCCAAATAACATATTTGTAAGTTTTTCCAATGTCTCCCTTCTGAGAAATTATCGTTTTCTCGATATAAGCATTTACTCTTCCAATCCCAAATGTGCTGGAATACCCCCCACAATAGTAATAATTTACATTCTCGTTTTCTTGATTACCTTTCCTACAAGTTGCTTCCCCCTCAATAGCCCAACCATCATACTCTTTTTCTGATAATATTTGACCATACCAACTATGTTCTTTCATTGATACATTGATTTGAGGACAACCCGAATCAAAAATTTTTGATATCCTACTTTTAAGTGCATCTACAAAGTTAGCAATTGTGCTTCCTAAACTTAAATTGAGGTTTTGGCTTGTGTTTTTTGAATTATCAAAAATAAGGGAGGGGTTATCATTTAAAAGAAACAAGCCAGAGAATATTACAGCAATTATAACCCACATTTTTAGACCTCGTAATCTAAGCATATGGAGAACATTCACAATATATGAAGTGGTAACAAGCCCAAAACCCATTATTGCTGTTGCTCCATAGAAGTTAGTTACATGTAAAGTTTCAATTATGAGTACAAGTAGCCAAATTGCAATTGAATTAACTGCTATCCAAAAAACAAAAACAGCATTAAGAATAAATTCTTTATCTTGAGTGAAAATTCTGTATATGTTTGCCAGTACAGTTACACCAGATGCAAGAAGTATTAATTCGATAAAAGGGTTCCTGATTACCACCAAGCTAACTGCGAAAGAAACAAATAACCAGGAAATCGCGTGTAAGAATGTCCAAATGAGGAGCCATTTAAGTCTCATTTTATAGTTTCAAGTATAATTTAGTCATCCTGTATATAAATTTAGCTCGAGAAGATGTTCTTAACATACTTGAGTAGGGGCTGTCAAAGAATTGTGCTATCACGTTTTTAGTTAACACTCGCGCCTCACCTTCGGGTGAGGCGTATGTACAAGTTAACTTTTGAAAAACGTGTTTGGATAGTCAAGCATATCCTGAAGGGAGCATCCCCTTCCAAAATT
>Ga0209542_10005206_pt1 | contig 26191 bp, 21 predicted proteins | sample RifCSPhighO2_01_FD_184028 | JGI IMG/M metagenome (GOLD analysis project Ga0209542, IMG submission 184028) | Soil microbial communities from Rifle, Colorado - Rifle CSP2_plank highO2_0.1 (SPAdes) (version 2) | ecosystem: Environmental > Terrestrial > Deep subsurface > Rock core/Sediment ...
GATGACCGGAAATAAAATTAAAATCCTTTCCAATGTCGTTTCCTCTCAAGTCAAACTGCATGCCAAATACGGCGGAGTCGTCCCCTCTCTTGCCGCCCGCGAACATGTTAAAAACATAAAACATGTTTTTAATCTTGCCCTGAATAAGGCAAAAATTAAAGATTTTAAAAACAAAATTGACCTGATAGCTGTCACCCGCGGGCCCGGCCTCGGGCCCGCTCTTTTGGTTGGTCTAACATTCGCCAAGACTATTGCATGGCTTCACAAGAAACCAATCATTGGAGTAAGTCACCTTGAAGGACACATCTACAGCAACTGGCTATCGCCAGTTGGAGCAATTTCCAATTTTCAATTTCCAATTTTCAAAAAAGATTTCCCGACCCTCAATTTAATTGTCTCTGGAGGCCATACAGAATTGGTCCTGATGAAGAACCACGGCCAATACAAAATTATCGGGGAAACGATGGATGACGCCGTTGGCGAAGCATTTGATAAGGTGGCTCGTCTTTTGAGTCTTGGCTACCCAGGAGGCCCAATAATATCAGCCAGAGCTGATAAATTTTCAATTTCCAATTTTCAATTTCCAATTAAATTTCCGAGGCCAATGGAAAAATCCAAGGATTTCAATTTTAGTTATTCTGGGCTAAAAACCTCCGTGCTATACAAAGTAAGGGAGCTGGAAAATAGTGGCGTTAAACTAACAAGTTCAATAATTAATGAAATAGCACACGCATTTCAAAAAGCAGCTATTGATGTTTTGGTGCAAAAAACAATGCGTGCCGCCAAAGAGTTTAATGTTAAATCAGTTTTACTTTCTGGTGGGGTTTCAGCCAATGAACTACTTCGTTCAGAACTCAAAAAAAATACCACCGAAGCGGGGATTAAATATTTCCAGCCACCAATGGAATATACGACCGATAACGCTGTTATGATTGCTGTGGCCGGATATTTTGAATATAAGAAAAATAACCCCGCCCTTTCAAAAAAAAGCGGGGCAAGAAAAACCCCGCTTAGCGGGGTCAAAATGGATGCTAATTTAGGATTTTAAATAAGAAACAGTGTCGTTACGATGCCAAAAACAAGGAATAGTCCAAAAAGGTAAGACCGTTGCTTTCTTCTTCTTTCTTCCTTGTCCTTGTCTGTATAGTATTTTAATACTTCATCCGACACTTCCCTGTCTCGTGTGATGATACTTCTGTGTCTTATTGGATCAAGCCGATAATAATCTCCGCAATGCGTACACCACAATCTACGAACACTGCTAATACTGGAAACAGAAACTTTCATACAAAATGGACACTTGAAAACATAGAAACTGAAGTGTCCTGTGTAGCCAGGCAAAGTAAATTTACCAACAAACTCTGGATCACCTGTAGCTCTTTCTTTCATTTCTCTTGGAACTAAGTAAGTAAATAGGGTCTCATTGTCTTGGACAAAACTACACTCCGTACATCCGACATCTTTGTGATATGGATTTTCTCTGCGATATTCCTCTTCGGTAATAAGATATTCTTTACCGTCAACAACCTTCTTACGACCATTAGCATCGTAAATGTAGTAACATTCTGAATGACCCACAACAGAACCCATTGAGAAATCCTTGTTTTTAAGCTACAATTACATAGACTTTTAACATAAGCACGAGAAATGTCAACCGAACTCCCAAAAAACTACAACGCCAAAGAAGTTGAGGGCAAAATATATAAAATCTGGGAAGAGAGCGGTTATTTTAATCCAGACAATTTACTGGGCGATAGAAAAGAAGTTTTCAGTGTTGCTCTCCCGCCACCCAACGCAACGGGGACTCTTCATCTTGGTCACGCTCTTGAATATTCTCTTCAAGATGCGGTAGTCCGCTATCATCGCATGAAAGGAGAAAAAGTATTGTGGGTTCCCGGAACCGATCACGCAGCAATAGCCACAAATACCAAAGTAGAAAAAATCCTAATCAAAGAAGAAGGCAAAAACAGACACGACATCGGACGCGAGGCTTTTGTTAAAAAAGTTGAGGATTTTGTTGCCACTAGTCGCAGTACAATGCAAAGGCAAATTAGAAAAATTGGCGCATCATTAGACTGGAGCCGTGAAGCATTTACTTTTGATGAACAAAGAAACCTTGGTGTCAGAACCGCATTTAAAAGGATGTATGATGCCGGTCTCATCTATCGAGGATATAGGGTTATAAATTGGGATCCCAAGGGACAAACAACGGTTTCTGATGATGAAGTTCAACATAAACCCGAAAAAGGAACACTCTACACATTTCGATACTCTCCAGAGTTCCCTATTGAAATTGCGACCACCCGTCCTGAAACAAAAGTTGGCGACACCGCAGTTGCTGTTCATCCTGATGATAAACGATACAACCAGTATATTGGAAAAGAATACAATCCGGAGTTCGCTGGTAAGAAATTAAGTATCAAAATTGTCGCTGATGATTCAATAGATCCTGAATTTGGTACCGGCGCAGTTGGTGTAACACCAGCCCATAGTATTATTGATGCAGAAATTGCTCAACGACATAACTTACCGATGATTAGTGTCATAAATGAATATGCCCGAATGACAGAAGAAGCAGGACCACTTGTTGTTGGTAAAAAAACAAAAGAAGCCAGAGAAATTATTGTGTCATGGTTAAAAGAAAACAATCTTCTTTCCAAAGAAGATTCTGTTGAGCTAAACATAAGTGTAGCTGAACGATCTGGAGGCACCATTGAACCATTGCCAAAACTACAATGGTTCGTGGCGGTCAATAAAGAGTTTGAAATAAACAAATCATCCATCAAGGGCATTGAAAGCAACTCAAAAACAACACTAAAGGAAATCATGAGAAAGAGTGTGGCTAATGGCCAAGTAACTATCATGCCCGAACGGGAAGAAAAAAAATATTTCCACTGGATTGATGACCTCCGCGACTGGAACATAAGTCGCCAACTTTGGTATGGACATCGAATTCCTGTTTGGTACAAAAAAAATGAGATATTTTGTGATACTGACGCCCCAACTAATATTGGTTGGGAACAAGATCCTGACACTCTTGATACTTGGTTTTCGTCTGCTCTTTGGACATTTTCAACTCTCGGTTGGCCAAATGAAGATGCGTCTGACTTAAAAACATACCACCCAACATCATTCATGAATCCGGGATATGAAATTCTATTTTTTTGGGTTGCCAGAATGATATTGATGAGCGGTTTTCTTCTTGGAGAGGTACCCTTTAAAATTGCATATATTCACGGGATGTTGAGAAACGCTCAAGGTCAAAAATTTTCAAAATCACTTGATAACGGTATCAATCCGATTGATATTATTGATCAGTATGGTGCTGATGCATTGAGAATGTCTGTTTTGGTTGGTGTCGGGCCCGGCAATGACTGCAATTTTGATCAAAACAAAGTAAAAGGCTACAAACATTTTGGAAACAAGCTTTGGAATATCGCCAGATTTGTTCTCATGTCTTTACCTAATGACATATCAACTGTTTTGAAGTCACCCCTAACTCCAGAAGATCAAAAACTGATTGACGAATTGAATGTTTCTATAAAAGAAATAACTGATGATATGGATCAATATCGATTCTATCTTGCTGCTGAAAAAATTTATCATTATACATGGCACACATTTGCCGATAAAATCATTGAGGAGTCAAAATCAAAACTTGCCAATAAAGATGACAAGGTAAAAGTGTCTGCACAGCGGATGCTCCTAGAAATATTAATAACCTGCCTAAAACTCCTCCATCCATTTATGCCCTTCGTGACTGAAGAAATTTATTCAAAACTTCCAATTAAAGACAAAAAACTTCTCATGGTAGAAGATTGGCCGATTGTGCAAAAGTAAGTATTTGTTTCCTGCTATACTTAAAGTATGTCGCCAACAATGCTTAATATCTCCCTAATAGCTATGGGACTAATCCCCAGCTTGGCTTGGCTTTATTTTTTCTCTCGGAAAGACTGCCACCCTGAACCGAAAAATCTTCTCGCCCAAACCTTTCTTATGGGCATTATCATCTCGCCCGTCGCCATACTACTGCAGTTTAGTTTTGCTCAATTTGCATCTACGGTTACTGGCACAAGTCAGGCCTTAGCACAAAATAGTTCTTATTTCTTTCTTTGGGCTGCTACCGTAGAAGAAGTCATTAAATTTTACGCCGTAAGAATTCTCATTTTAAAAAATCCGGAATTTGATGAGCCAATTGATGCTATGATTTATATGATAACTGCCGGATTAGGATTTGCGGCGATGGAAAACATATTAGTTATGTTCAGAATTTTTCCGGATGGTGCTCAAGCCACTATGGCCACATGGGCTCTCCGATTTACAGGCGCAACCTTGCTTCATGCTTTATCTTCGGGACTGCTAGGCTATTTCCTTGCCATGTCCTGGTTCTTCCGTGATCACAAAAAGAAACTTATATTCATCGGACTCATTATGGCTACCATCTTTCACTTTACCTTTAATATATTCCTATCCGCTTTTGATAACCGCTTAACAGGTTTGATTTACTCAACTTCCCTTCTGATGGTTATGGCTTTCCTTGTTTCAGTCTTATTTGATAAAATAAAAGAAAGACACACCAAAACAACAATTGGGTTAGCAACTACAGTTAGCGCTAAAGCAATTAATTTGTTAAAATAAACTTAAGCAACTAGCAACAAACGCAATGGAAGATTTTTTTGAAGACGACAATTTAGAGGTGAGCTTGGCCTCAACCAAAAAAGAGCCCCGACAAGAGAGTGAGGGTCAGCTTACAATAGATGTTTTTCAAACTGAAGATGATGTAGTTATTCAGTCTACTATCGCCGGAGTCAGTGATAAGGATTTGGATATCTCCGTCACAAACGATATGGTAACCATCAAAGGAACCCGAGCACCTGAACAAAAGGTCAAATCTTCAGATTACTACTATCAAGAACTATATTGGGGAGCATTCTCAAGATCAATCATATTGCCAGTTGATGTTGATGCCGACAGCGCTAAGGCGTCTATGAAAAACGGAATTCTCACCATCCGTCTTCCAAAACTTGATAGAATCAGGACAAAAAAGATAAAGGTTTCCTAACTAAAAGTTTCCAGAAGCCCGGCTTCTGGAAAAACTCAAATGTTCAAGATAGTTTATATAGGTCCGAAAGAATTCCGAGTTTTAGTTTACCGGCTTACCATGACCGGTATTATTGTCTTAATAGGATTTAATTTTGGGTCATGGTTCTATCTATATACTGTTTCCGTATTTAATCCAAAAGTTCCATTGAAAAATTTTGCCTCAATCCTCAATATTTCAACCCAAAAAGACTTAGAGTTGGATATAGACGGTGAAAAAATAGTGGTTAAAAGCGATGAATTAAAAAACTGGATAGAGCCCTATACAAGAAACTACTCCGGCAAACAAGATGTGCGAGTTTCTTCCAAATTTAATGACTACCTGATTCGCTTGGCTACAACCATAAACATTGAGCCCGTTGATGCTAAATTTGAGTTTGGAAATGACAACAAAGCCGCTGTCTTTACCCAATCAGTTCAAGGGAAAAAATTAAACATTACCAAATCTGCCACATCTGTTATTAGTGCCCTCCGAGACGGTAAACATTCAGCTCAAATAACAATAGATACCATAGAGCCGGCAATTACCTTAAAGAAGGTAAATGATTTAGGAATTGAAACCCTTCTTGCACGGGGAGAGTCTGATTTCACTGGTTCACACAACGCAAGAATTCATAACATAAAAACCGGGGCCACAAAATTTAATGGCGTCATCATAAAACCGGGAGAAAATTTTTCTTTTAATACTATCTTGGGAGATGTTGATGAAAAGACTGGCTATCTACCAGAACTTGTCATAAAAGGTGGGCGGACGATACCTGAGTTTGGAGGCGGTCTTTGCCAAGTTTCTACAACCGTTTTCAGGGCTGCCATATTGGCGGGATTACCGATTTTAGAGAGAAGGCCTCACTCTTTCCCCGTAAAATACTATGACCCGCAAGGATTTGATGCCACTATTTACCCGGGTGTTTCTGATTTAAGATTTACAAACAACACAGGAAAACACATACTACTACAAACAAGAGTTGAAGGTACTAAATTATTTGTTGAACTTTACGGTTCCAGCGACGGTAGACAAGTCAGTATGGATGGACCCTACCAATACAACCAGAAAACAAACGGGGCAATGAAAGCTTACTTCATCAGAACAATATCCTATGCGGATGGAAATAAAAAAGATGAACGATTTGATTCTAATTATCAGCCACCTTTCGCTCAAGCTAGAAATCCATTAGAATAGCGAGTGTCGCCCTCGTGGCGGAACTGGCATACGCGCAGCGCTTAGGACGCTGTTCCCGCAAGGGATTAGAGGTTCAAATCCTCTCGAGGGCACTGTATATTAAATATCAATAGTTGGAACTCAAGTATTGTAATTCAAGCAGGTAATACAACTTATAAATGGCTCGTACGAGCCATTTATAAGTTGTATTAAAACAAACCCGCCTCAGTGGGCGGATTTGTTTTTTTAGACATGTCTAAACTCACTACACATTAAAGAATGATCTTGCGATTAAACCTGCAACGGTCTGCAAAATTACTCCAACCGCTAAAACTACTGCGGCTCCTATAACACCATTCATAATCCTTGATTTTGCTTCTCCAGCTTTGGTCTCATCTCCTCCCGCTACCATATACATAATACCACCCCAAACAATGAATATGACGGCCAAAACAACTCCGACAACAATCAAAAATCTTGCTATCTGGGTTATTCTGTCTTGTATTTCAGCAAGAGTAACGGCAGATCCTCCAATTCCTCCTGGTGGCACTGGAGCTGGTAATGCGGCGAAAACTAAAACAGGCATTAACAAAACCAACGCAACCATGGAAATATATCCGACTTTTTGTATTTTATTCATAAATCCACCTCCATTCTGTAAAATTATCAATTACCAATTTACAATTTCCAATGAATGTATCAATTAATCAATTATATCATTGAATTAATTTATTGAAAATTGAAAACTGAAAATTGAAAATTACCTGATAATACAAACTCCCAAAAGCTGGAACTGGCAAAAGAAATCTCTCGTTACTATTCCCGCTATTGTCTGAATAATCACTCCGACTCCCAAAACAATCGCTGCCCCTATTACTGCGTTTTTTAATCTTGCCTGCGCTTCGGTGACTTTAGTGGTATCCGATCCGGCTGACATGTATGTTATACCACTCCAAACAATCATAATAACGGCAATCAGAACGCTGGTCACCACCAAAAACTGGGCAATTCTTTCAATTAAACTATCAACCTCCGGTAATGTAATCGGTTTGCCTACCGGCAAGTCTGCCAACTGACTAGCCCAACCCGTATGAGCCACAGCCAAAAACAAAAGTACTAAAAATAAAATTTTGAAAACATTAATCATCTGTATGACGAACAATTTAAGGGAATGAAGCTGTAATCTGCCCCCAGAGCGTTAGCAACTGTGGCGATAATGGTGTAAGTACCAAGAACCACTAACACTCCAACAAGTCCCCAAGTAAATGCCTTTTTGGCTTCTTCGTATTTAGTCTGATTGCCTTGAGCCATCATAAACTTGATACCATATATAATTATGTAAATAACAATGAGAATAAGCGCGAATCTTGAAAACCAACAAGCCAGTCCGGTAATTATGCCGAAAATGCTTTGAATGGTTAAATCTACTCCTTGATATCCGGTGTCGGCAGCTAAAGCGACCGATGCTGCGTAATTTTTTAATTTATTTATCATGTTAATAGTTAACTACGGTTTAGCGACACAAGTTCCGACAACATTGCTCCCAAATGTGCTACAAGCTTGAGAATTACAATTACCGCCTGGGGCTGTATTAACACACGGCTCTCCAATCAAATTTCCGTCTCTTCTTTGGCAAATTTGATTACACTTTAATCCACTTATACAATTTGAGTCTCTCTGACACACATCCCCTATTTGTCCGCCGGAAATACTGCTGTCTGGTGAGCATGTTCCAAGGTTTTGACCATCAATCGGCTGTAAACCGGAGTCGCTTTTATCGCAAGTCAATCCTAAGTCACAATTTCTGGCAGAATTACACGGTTCAGTTGCCCAATTGCCCGTAGGTCTCTTACAGATAGAGTCCTGGCATTTCAAACCGGTAATACAATCTCTATCGGCACTGCATTTATTTCCAATGACTCCCAAAACTGGATTAGTTCCCGGATTGGTTGGAGCTCCCGGTGCTGGGGCTCCCGGTGCTGTAATATTACCAGAACCTAAGTCTAAAATGCTTTGTATCAAGGTAACAAACCCGCTACCGATCAAAATTATGGCAAGACCTATCACCGCATATTTTAGAGTCTCTCTGGCCTTCGTTATCTTGCTCATATCGCCCTGCGAGGTCAAAAACAGGATACCAGCATAGACAATCATGGCAACTGCGATTGGTATCGCTAAATTAAATATCCATTGAGCAAGTATCTTTACTAAACTTGTAAAATCAGTTGCCCCACCTTTTAACGGGTTTGTAATTTCAAAAGGATAGGTCTGGGTTTGTCCGGGGGTTCCTGGTTTGCAATCAGCCGGACAACCACTTTGCGTCTCGCCAGTTTCACATTTATTGTTTCCACAAACTGCGCCGGTACCAGATCCTGGCCCACTTCCAGCATCCTTGCCACAAAGACTGACTCCTATCTGAATACATGGCTTACCAGTACAGGCAGACGCATCAGAACAATTAGATAGATTCAATTTGCTACATGCATACTTATTGTCTGCAGCCACACAAGCATAACTTCTATTGGTGTCCGATACAAAGGTTACTTTCACACTGGGGGCAGATCTAGCAATCTGCCACGACGAATACCCAATACAATTAACCTGTCCATAATAGAAAATATCACCTTCGTAAACAGTGCCTACGCTGTTAGGGTTTTGATCATCTCTTGTAACAATAGTGATGGGTTGGTCAAAATTGAAATTTAATGTTGTCCCAATGCGATTGACGGCCACCTCTCCAGAACCTCTCATGATGTCGAAACCCGTAACATCCTGATATACATACCAAGCAAAATTGGCATTACTACCACACCTTTCGTTAAATTTAGCAACATCCATGGTGGCTCTGAAAGTCATCTGGAATTGGGTACTGCCAGTGTTAGTGGCAACGACACTTGGCTTTAGGTCAAAGCCAGTTATAGTCATCTCTCCGGCCGCTTGAGTAATGTTTGAAAATAAAAATACCCCAATTATTAAGAGCGAGGCAGTTAGAAGTGTTTTTCTTAAAAATTTAATCATTGGTTAACTGGTGGAGTCGACGGTAAATTAGTTGAAGGGAACTGTGATACTGGCGGTTCTTGTCTGCGCTTCCACCACTTCCAGCCATACCAGCCACCACCCACAACTCCTAATCCTATTATAAAGTAAATTAGAATTTTAATCATCCCTCCCCAGTTTCCTGCTGATGGTTGCGTGGTTATTATGGTTGGAACAGGAGTTGCGGTTTTACAGTCATTCGGACAGGTTTTAGTATCCTCTCCGACATCAGGATTGCAGGCGCCGTCATCGTTGCAGAAAGAACTTTCTGAAACGAATATGGTCAGCAAGGCGTCGCCTTGATTGTTATAGAAAACAACTTTTTGACCATCGGGAACATAGGGCGCTTTGACTGAAATTTTCCCTTTCAAAAATTTGGGGTTACCCTGACGAGGATCAAATTGAAATGTTTCTGCAACTTCACCTTTTAAATTTATAACCTCACCTTTATATGGAAACTGGGTACTGAATGTTTCAGGAACAAAAGTTTCAGGGATTACATCGTAACTGAACTCAAAATCTCGGTCGGCAAATAATTGACTATTGTCATAGTAAAGATAGAACAGGTAGCTTGGGTTTTCAAAATCAATTCTTTCGGCTGCAATTGCAGACGAGCCGAGAGAGATTAATATTATTAGGATTGTAAATATATATTTCTTAAGCATAATTAATTTCCGGAACAACTTTTAGTACTAACGTGGGTATGGGTATTCTCAAATAGAATATAACCAAATTGGCATGTTGATTCAAGCTTTTTAAGTTCATTAAACAATGTGGTTTCATTACCATTCTTTGCATTAAAATCAACCGCCAAACTGCCTTGAGTTCCGTCACGCCCTCCATAATGACACGAGAATGCACTATGGGCACATGAGCCACAAGTTTGCTGACCTCTTGTATAGTTGCAAAGATCATTAGTTTTTTCATAGGTAAAAATCTGATTTTGATCTATTAACCCTCCTATTCTTGAGTTCACACACGAGATGAGTTGATCAAGTTCCGGAGCATTTTTTCTTGGATAAGGCACATTATTACTTGCGGCTAATTGAGCAGGTTGTGAACACAGATTACTTGATGGTGGGGGTTGGGGTGCAGGAGGTGGTTGCTGGGCAGGTGTCGTCACACTACATGTAAATTTCCACCATTCGGGGGCAATGTTATCGGCGGCTACACTTCTAATAATCGTGTTGGTAATCAGCCAAGAAGACGAGATTATGGCCACCCCAATGGCTGTATTCCAAAAAATGCTTTTGCCCTGTGAAATCAATCCCGGATTCGCTCCACCCATCAAAATTAAAAATCCGCCCCAGACAAAAAGTATCGCCGCTGCCGGAGGCATCAAACCAATCAAAACAAAATCAATTATATTTTTAAGAAGGCGAAATAAATCACACTGATTACATGGAGTTGGATTAACTGAAGTCCCGCAAGGCACAAGAGGCCACCAAGAAACAGCCAAAACAGTTTGGCTCAATGTCACAAACAAAAGTAGCGATAGGATTACGACAGCTATTTTTTTATTCATTGCCTATTGCGTTGCATTAGAACATTTACCCGAGACTCGGCGTTTTCCAAAGAATCTTTAACGGAAAATCTGCGAAAATTAACATCATCTATCATATCGGCAAAAATTGTCTCTATGGCAGTATTGTCTATCTGATACCAAGAACGAGCGGATAATGCCTGAACCGCAAAAACACCGAGATCCAAATCATTCTTCTGAAGCTCTATCAAGTCTCTGTGGGCTGAAGGACGGAGAGTTGCGCTTAAATAACTTTGGGCTCCGTCTTTTGATGCAAGATAGGCAACAAATTTCCAAGCTTCATTTGGGAATTTAGAATTAGCGACAACGCCAACACCCCAATAGTTTGCATAATTCTTCACATCGGTTCTTGAAACCTGAGGCATGGGCGCTACGCCAAAATTGAGACGCGATGATTTATTTTTCAAAACCTCTACTTCATGGGAGTAATTGAACATCATTGCTGTTTTGCCTTCTATGAAAGCGTCCACCGAATAATGTTGAGCATCATTCCATGTATATGTCCTGACTGATGGATTTGCAAAATCAGTATAATACTTCAAGGCCAACTCTCCGACTGGAGTATTATTTACTCTGCCACTAAACAAGGCTTCCGTATTATCAATGTCCGTCATTCTCACTCCGGTTTGTATCATTAATGCCGACAAAAGGTCAGTTGAACGGTTGATGTTTCTGGCTGTACCGATAGCTGCCCCAGATTGAATAATCTGGCCACTGCCATCCAAGCGAGTTATTGTTTCCACATCGGAATTAAATTCTTCCCAATCTTGAGGCGGACGGCTGATACCGGCGCTGTTTAAGATGTCTTTGTTATAGAAAAGCGCCAAAGTATCAACATAAAGAGGAAATCCATAAATTTGGTTATTAAAAACAAAGTCATTAAAAGCCACATCAACAAAATCAGACTTATAACCTTGAATGGTCATCAGAGGTTCCTTCTGTCCGGGAATTTTATCGGGCAACGCTTTGAGTTTGTCGCCGTGTTTAGGAAGCCATGTATTGTGAATCATCACAATATCCGGTCCGGTACCGGAGGCCAAGGCATCAATCAAACTCCTCTCATATTCTTCATATGAAAACTGTCGATACAAAATCTTCGTTCCGGGATTTTGGGCTTGGAAGTCTGTAATAATCTTGTCGTAGGCACTCCTGTCGTCAAAGACTCCCCAAAATTCAAGCGTAGCGGATTGAACCGAACCGCCACCAATACCTCTTAAAACAATAATGACCGTTATAAAAACGGCAACAGCAATTGAACCGATTAAAATGTAGTAGATTTTATTGGTATTCATCCAAGAAATTTACAATTTACGAATTTACAATTTTCATTGAATGTATCAATTGACCAATTGGAACATTGGAAAATTTATTGAAAATTTAAAATTGAAAATTGAAAATTATTTCCGAAACTTGAGGCCGTAATGAAATTGTCCGGCATCAATATCTTTTTCAAAAACCAATCCCTCACCCAACACAAGTGATCGCATCGCTATCTCATCAGTTCTTAAATTATCAGGTGGACCGAATCCTCCGGTAGCCCTTTTCCAGTCAATCACAACAAAAGTTCCCCCGCTCTTTAAAACCCTGACAGCCTCTTTGACTATCTCCCCTTTTAAATCCGATTGAAAAAGAATGTTGGCAAGGAGCACCATGTCTTGGGAATTGTCAGCTAAACTGGAACCACCCGGAACTTCAAGATTCGCTCTAATTGTTTCAACATTTTCAAGTCCGGCTGATTTTGCTTTCACTCTGACATTATCTAACGCCGATTCCTGAATATCTAAAGCGTAAACCTTTCCGTTTTCACCAACTTTCTGGCCCATAAGAATCGTAAAATAACCCGCACCCGAACCGAAGTCAGCCACCACCATCCCCGGCGCAATTCCAAATTCACCCGCTATTTTGTCGGGATTCATAAAACCGCCTGTTCCAAGATTAGTACCCAATCCACTAGTAGGCATATTTACAGGCTCCATATCCCCATAATTTTAACACGATTAAAAACGATAAAGAATTGAGTTATAAACAAAGGCCTCGCCCTCGGGTAAACAATAAAAATTGACTTCCCCTAACATTTTAATTATTATCCCTACCAGAACTTTCCATAATCAAGAGAGTGGCATGGAAGTTGCACTAAAAATTGATTGGCCTGATCATGAGCATTTCTTTCAACAAGTAGTGCGCACTACAGACCACTACCATGATGTTGAAATCAATTTCTGTAGTTTGTGTAACCAAGCGGCAAGTCAATCTGGCATACCAAGCAAAAGGCACTATGAACACCCCAAGGGGTGCAAATGCTATTGGTGTGTTTATTGTGATTGCCAAAAATTAAGAGAGCGAGAGAGACAGCAATAGCCGACTAACATCGGCTATTTTATTTGAACCCCTATTGTGACCCCCTAATTGAGGTTGAGGTTAAACCTCAATGAAATCCAATACACCACGCGGGTGACGTATTGCCTGTCAAATGTTCAAAACCGAGCTTTGAACATTCTGCATCTTGTAAAATAAAACTGCCTCAGCTTTCGCATGTTGGCGGTTATCATTCATTGTCTTCTCCGACCTTTTTTTACTTTGAGAATTTGTGATATATCGCTTCTAATAATTTTCCGAATCGTCTTGCTGATTGTATTATCTATTTCTTCCAGAAGTTCTGCTATATCTTTGTGCCAGGCTTCTTTGCAATTTGGACATCGAAAAGAATCGTGAAGATGTCCACCTCCTCCCATCGCTTCTCCCCATTGAATAGGCCCGAATACATTTCTTTTAACTTTCATCTGTGCACCACAGGCTCCACATTTAGCTTTTTTAAATTCACCTGGGTTAGTAGTAAACTTGCCGTCATTGTCAGACATTTTTTCTCCTTTAGAGAAAAGCAAAACCACCGACATGGTGGTTTTGCGAGAACGAGCCCATTCACACCCCACACCATCTTTCCCTTTCGGGCTGGAATTGGCACCTTATCCTTACGGACAGGTTGTCGGAGCGTCATAGGGCCAGTACCCTCGGCTCACTCTTGATAATATTGGGTTGTGAATGAACAACAAAATAAGATTAACAAAATAATTAAATATGGTCAACACACAGACAACAACTTAGAACAACTTATTTTTGGCTCGTACGAGCCAAAAATAAGTTGTTATTACTCTCACAGAAATTCTTGAACTTACCGAGGACGGTCCTCGGTAAAACAAAATATTCTGAAAATCAAAAAATCCGTCAGCAAAAGCAACGACGGACTCTAAAAATACTAAACGGCTCCCGAAGGAGCCGTTGCTGTGAGAGTACAATAAAGAACGAGGCGAGGCTGGGGCTTGAATTGCGACACGACGCTTTCGCGCCACCCTTGCTGGGCCAGAAAAGCCAGTAGCCTTTGTTGCGCTACCTCTCCAATCTCGCTAAATTGATCAAAAATCCATATTTCAAGCCAATTTCGCAAGACAGTTATTTAAAAGAAAGGATGGGTGGGGCATCTGGCCTTTCGGACCAGCAAACTCCATCGGAGTATCCCACCCAGGGCATTAATTGGTTCGGGTCACAGCAACCGATGCCGAGAGCCGAACAATGCTGAGCCACGAGGCATCTCCAGCATCGCTCTCTATCATACTCCTTCCACAAAATCTGTCAAGGCCTGTGAGACCCCTCATTGAGGTTAAACCTCAATGAAACCTAATACGCCACGCGGGTGGCGTATTGCCTGTAGAATGTTTAAAGCTCAGTTTTGAACATTCTAGCCGAAACGCCTCCGAGTCCTTCTCTGAAGGCATATATCCCTCGCTTTATAAAATAACGAAACCCCCGCCTATTTCAGACCGATTGGTTTCGAGGATAACATAATGCTTAAATTAATTGATAATTTGCTTAGTTAAATAAATTTTAGCCGGAAAATCCCCTCAGGGAGGAACGGATGCTAAAATTTGTTAAGCAAATTGAGATTAATTAAAGCATTTGTTCGAAGAAGACAAAGTCGTAATCCAACAGGTCGGAAATGGGTGGGGGTGGGGGTTGAGCGATGATTAAACCACCACCACCGAAGCCAATCCGTCACCTGATTCTACTCGCATAATTCTCACTCCTTGAGTAGCGCGTCCGAGGACGGAGACGCTATCTATTGATGTGCGAATTACAACTCCTTTTCGCGAGACCGCGATAAGTTCTTTGTTTTCTTCAGAAGTAATGTGAGCAGAAACTAATTTGCCCGTCTTCGGTGTAATCTTTGCGGTCATGATTCCCCTTCCGCCTCTGCCTTGAATTTTATAAAACTTGAGGTCAGTTCGTTTTCCATAACCATTTCCCATTACAGCCAAAATTTTCAAACCCTTTTCAACACCAGAAGGCACAACATCAGCTCCAACCACCTTCTCGTCTTTATCCATGCGGACACCAATAACACCTGAAGCGCCTCTTCCCATCGGTCTAACATCTTTTTCTTTAAAGCGGATAGCGTTTCCTCCGGAGGTGACCAACATGATTTGGTCATTACCCGAAGTAGACAAAACCCAGCCCAACTCATCACTGCCTTTTAATTTAATAGCAATCATTCCACTGGCTCTTACCTGTGAAAACGCATCAGCATCCACTTTTTTAATTACTCCGTTAGCGGTAGCCATAAACAAATATCCTCCTTTTTGGTCTTTCGGAATCGGAACTACGGCCGTAATTGTTTCATTTGGAGATGTATTCAAAAAATTAACTATCGCCTTTCCTTTTGATTGGCGGGATGATTCCGGAACTTCATAACCTTTTGTCTGGAATACTTTTCCGGAATTTGTGAAGAACAACAAACTGTCATGGGTATTCGCCATAAAGAATTGAGAAACAACATCTTCTTCTTTAGTGGCCATGCCAATTAATCCTTTACCGCCCCGTTTTTGGGATTTTAATCCATCGGGTTGCATTCTCTTTATATAACCGCTGTGGGTAATCATGAAGAGCGAATCTTCTTCGGGCATCAACTCATCTTCTCCGATTTCTCTCAAAGCTGATTTAATTACTTTTGTCCGCCTTTCATCTCCGTATTTTTCTCTGATTTCTTTAAACTCATCTTTAATAACGCCCAAGATTTTTTTAGGACTTGCTAATAATCCCTCCAAATAAGCTATCAAGTCCATCTTTTCTTTTAATTCATCGTCAATCTTTTTTCTTTCCAAACCGGCTAAGGCCTGAAGTTTCATTTCCAAAATAGCCGTGGCTTGTTTATCAGAAAATTTAAATTTCTTTATTAAATTGTGGAAGGCATCCTCTTTTGATGCCGAAGCCCTGATTATTTTGATTATTTCATCAATATGGTCCAGCGCCTTCTTCAATCCCTCAAGAATGTGGGCGCGGTCTTTGGCCTTCTGAAGGTCGTATTTTGTGCGACGAGTTATGACTTCTCGGCGATGGTCAATGAATTTTTCAAGCAACCCCTTCAGTCCTAAAATCTGGGGTTGGGTCCCCCCATCAACCAATGCCAACATGTTGAAATGAAAAGCTTTCTGAAGTTCCGTATATTTGAAAAGCTGGTTAAGGACTTTTTTGGGAAACGCGTCTTGTTTCAAATCAATGGCAATTCTCATGCCGTCTCTGTCGGATTCGTCGCGAATGTCCTTGATACCGTCTATCTTTTTTCCCTTTACCAAATCAACCATTTTAATTATCAGTTCGGATTTGTTTACCTGATAAGGAATTTCGGAAACAATAATTTGGTAGCCCTTTTTAGATTCCACAATATCGGCCTGACCTCTCATTATTATTGGCCCTCTGCCGGTAGCGTAGGCGCTATTAATATCTTTTTCGTTATAAATAATTCCTCCTGTCGGAAAATCAGGTCCTTTTATAAATTGGGTTAAATCCGATATGTCAGCGTCTTTGTTATCAATAAGACAAACAAGCGCATCCAAAACTTCGGTCAAATTGTGCGGCGGAATACTGGTAGCCATACCGACGGCAATTCCCATAGAACCGTTAATAAGTAAATTTGGGATACGAGTCGGCAAAACTGTCGGCTCTTTTGCCGATGAGTCATAATTATCCTGAAAACGAACAGTTTCTTTGTCAATATCTGCAAGCAATTGTTCTGACAATCTACTCATCCGACACTCTGTATATCTCATTGCCGCAGCGGCATCGGCGTCAATCGAATTATGCACAAAAACCCCTGCGTCTAACAAGAAGTTGTGGTGCTTGTCTACGGTAATGTCATAGACATCTTCGCGTTCCAATAATATTCTCTTAGAAATTATCTTGTGATTATGGGTCTTGGCTTGGTTAATTATGTCCTGGAAACTATCGAAATATTTGACCGCTTTATTAAGTCCCGGGACTCCATTATTGATTCTCTCTTGCTCATATATCTCTGGGGTTATCTCGTTTCCTGCTTTAATTAATAAATTATTAACAAATCCCAAAATTTTTGATTTAATAACCCTTTCTTTATATAGAGGATCCTTCCATTTTTCATGCAAAGAAATTGCCGCTTTTTGAGCTAATTCTTTCATTAAATCGGGGTTGTCTTTGAGGCGTTCTTTTATTTTTCTTAAAACACCCACAACAAATTTTTCCTTTAGATTTGTCTCTCTCCACTGTTTCAACGCTTTTTGTCTGTGAAAGTCTTTGGTCGCCGGATTGCTCCATAAAGATTTCGCCATACTAGAAAAATGATTTTCTTCATATTTACCCTTATAAACCGGATCCAACCACAGTTTCTTTGATCTTTCTGATATTTTATTTCTGACAATTTGTGAAGAAAATGCTCTTATCATAGACTGTTGGTGTTTATTTCTAAACTCATGACCCTTATCGCGCCATAAATTTTTTACTTGCATTGCATGAATTTCGGCATGCTTTTTAAAAGTAACTCTCTCTATATTGTCAGGGGAATTATTCCAACGATTAAAATCTTTGTGGTGTCTAACAAAAATCCTAAGGAGGGTATTATAATTCGGATTATTATTTTCGTTATATCTATCAGCAATATGATGAACAAACTCAAACCCTCCGTTAGGTTGTTGAATTCTTAAGTAGTCATTAATATTTTTAATAAACGCCTTGTCAAAATATCCAGCCATCAATGAATCTATAGAAGTAAGATCTTGTGCCTTTTTATATTTACCGTCACGAAGCATAAAACGGTGATCGGAAGTACATTTAACTTTTTCTCCGGTATCTAAGGTCAGCTCAATAATTACTGCATTCTTTTTTGTAACTCTAGAATTAGAAGCTTTTCCTATAGTAACCCCGTTGTCTTTATCTACAGAATAAACATAAAATGGCTCGCCAGATGGAAGTTTCGATAATTCTTCAAATGTCTTGACTGTGCCATCAAGTAGCTTAACTTTTGTATCACCCGTAAAACATCCAAAGTTGCCCTGACCTTCTATCAGCGGATAGCGTAAAGAAAAATCTTGAGCCATTCGAACCAAAGAATCATAGATAGCCGAATCGCCGTGTGGGTGATAGGATCCCATGGTTGTTCCAACAACTTTGGCAGATTTCTGAAACTTCGCCCCGGGTCTCAATCCCATCTCATGCATGGAATACAAAATCCTCCGATGAACCGGTTTCAAACCATCTCTTACATCAGGCAAAGCACGGCCTACGATAACGCTCATCGCGTATTCCAAATACGCCTGTTGCATTTCCTGAACTATTTCTCTTTGTTTTATTCCTTCCGCCATATTAAATAAAAATTTCCAATTTACAATTTACAATTTCCAATGAATTTTCAATGTTTTAAAATTGAAAAATTAATACATTCAATGAAAATTGAGAACTGAAAATTGAAAATTACTTGTTTCCCGACAAAGGCAATGTATACACTCTTCCGGAATCGTTAACCTTGGTATCATCAACTGTATTATTCTTTTTATCATCGTTCAAATTTAAGATACTGTAAAATGATGCTTTCAAATCCTGTACAGTCTCGACCATATCTCCCAACAATGACGGGATATTTTTGTTATCCGCCAAATTTCTCTGGTCGGCGACTTCCTCGGGATTCAACAACACATACAAATTCTTCTCAAACGAGTTATACCAAACCATTCCCACCAACGAAAAAGTTGTAATCACACAAAGACCAAACATTATTTCTCTGTGGTGTTGTGGTTGTTTTCTAATTTCGTCTAAAAAGCTCATTTTAATTTTCTAAAATTACTAATTTCATTTCTTCCAACGGAAGAAGTTTTTTGGATATTTTATATTTATCTACTTTTTCAGGAGCTAATCCCAATTCTTTCACAAATTTTTCCGGACCGTCTAATTCAATTTTTAAATCCTTAACTTTGTAATGCATCGGGATTATAATCTTCGGCTCTATCTGACTAATGACTCCGATGGCCTCCTTGTAGTTAATTGTATAATTTCCGCCGACAGGAACCAAGAGTATATCTACATCGCCTATCTCATCCACCTGACTCTCGGTCAGTTTCTCCTGACCCAAATCACCTAAGTGGCAGATAGTCATCTCTTCTGCTTTCAATACATACATTATATTGATACCCCGTTCTTTTCCCTCAACCTTGTCGTGATATGAAGAGATGCCCCTAATGGCTATTCCTTTTTTCTCATACTCCCCCGGAGTATTTACCAAAAAAGCCTCCGGATTCATGTCTTCCAAATCGTCATGGTCGTTGTGACTGTGAGTTATTAAGACAACATCGTCTTTAATTTTAGGAGGTTTCAGTCCAATTGCCTTAGAAAAAGGGTCTACCAAAACACTACCCTCTTTGGCCTCTATTCTGAAACAGCTCTGTCCAAACCAGTTAATCGTCATAGATAAATATTAACAAAAAATTGAGTAAACTTCAATAGCAAAAACAGCTCACACAACCTCTATGCGTACGGAGGGAGACGCCTTTTTAAAAATTTACTAATTTTGTAAAAAGTGTCTCCCTCCGCCAGTTGCTTTGGGTGATAGGTGGTATTTGGCAATAGAAGTTCAAACTATTGAAAAAATCCTAAAAACAGCGTAATTTAAAGATAATGAATTTCCTAAGACAAAATTGGTTTAAAATAATAGTTACTTTTTGTGCAGTTGTTTTTACTTTTTCAGTATTTTATTATTTTGTTATTATTCCAAAACAAAAGACTATGGGGAAATGTGAAAAAAGCGTACTAGTATTTTGGAAAAAAAATATTGAGGGGTGCAACCGCTTCAGTGATTGAACATGGCACTTCTAAAACAAAATTGGTTTAAGACAATATTTAGCATAATCTGTTGGACCCTCTTTCTTTGGGGAATCTTTATTATCTTCATGGCCTTGTTTACTAGAAGTTATGAACTTTTAAAGTCTTGGGAATTCTATGGAATTGGTCTCATGCCCTTAATCGCCGCAGTATTCATTAGGGTTCAGATTAAAAAAACGATGCTACAATTTGTTAAATCCTCATCTAAAATCAAAAATTGGCTAAGTGAAAATTGGTTTAAGGTAGCAATTATAATTTTAATTTTGCTTTATATTTTTAAATAATGACATGAACACGACTTTCCTAAAACAAACTCGGGTTTAATAATCTTACCTCAACGGCTCACATATGTGAGCCGTTGAGGGAGCGACCATGTCATCTCTGACTTTACCTTTCGGGATATTGACAATAAAACATAGATTGCTATAATGGAGGTACTAAACGTGAAAAGCATCCTAAACGGGTGCTTTTCGTTTTTCTAATCTCTTTTAAGCAGTTCTCTAAGATATTCAAAATCCCTGAAGTTGCTACCTGCAAATTGCTTAATTTCTTTGGCAGTTCTCGGTCCCCTGGCAAGAATAATAACATCCCTGTCTTGCTCTTTGAGGTATTTGAGAACGGGCAGAAAATCGCCATCACCAGATAATATAATGGCTTTATTAAAATTATCTTTTTCTTTCATCAGATAAAAAGCCATATCTACATCACAGTTAGCTTTTCTTTTGGTTGTGCCGTCCTCTTGGTCATATAATTTCACCGGCTTCAGATATAATTTATAACCAAAACCATTGAGTTTCTGATAAAAACGAACTCTTTGTAAGTGTCGGCCGATAAGTAAGAGCTCGGCTTCGTTTAATCTTGCTCCTTCATTAATAATTAAGGTTTTGAGATATTTTTCCAATTCATTAAGAGGAACAGTTTCATTTTTTTGATAATCATATTCAAAATTATGTATCTCTACACCGCCAAAATAAAAAATACAGCTAACACCATATTTTTCTTTTAGATACTTCAATAGATTCTTGTAATCTATTTTCCAACCCAAACTCTTCTCACCGCCATAAAAAAGATTTGAGGCATCAATAAAAGCATGGGTCTTCATATTTAACCAGTGTAAGAGTTTCGTTTAAAAAATCAACTAAAAAGTTTCCCGGGTTGCAAAAAAGGAGGGTTTGAGGTATGGTCTTACTACAAAAGTAAATCTTTAATGTTGAGGGTCTGCCAGGTAGTCTTGGATTAAAGACTACCGTGATGAACGGATGCTCGATAAATCGTAATGCAAATCAACAATTCGGAAATCAAATCAATGAAAGACCTCCTTTCCAAGGAGGAGTTTTTCTTGCCTAAGCCGGGAAACATATTAAGCGGACAAATTTTAAGCGTTTCAAAAGGAAGCGTAGTGTTGGATTTAGGCCACATCGGTATCGGTATAATTTATCCTGGTGAATTCTATGACAACCCCGACAGAATGAAAGGATTAAAACCGGGAGACAAGGTTTCTGCCATGCTTATTGAACTTGAAAACGATGATGGCTACAGAGAGTTGTCCTTGAGATCTGCCCAGATGACTACGGCTTGGCAGGATATTAAAGAGAAGAAAGATTTAGGTGAATTAATTACAACCAAAATCGTAAACATCAACAAGGGTGGTCTTATCGTTGAAGTCAGCGGTATTCAAGGATTCCTTCCCCTCTCGCAATTGTCAGCCGAACATTATCCAAAGATTGATGGCGGTGATACCACAAAAATTGTTCAGGCCTTACAGAAATTCAAGGGTATGGAATTCCTCGTAAAGATTCTTGATTTTAATGAAGCGGAAAATAAATTAATCGTTTCCGAAAAAGCAATCAAAGAAGAAGCCGCCAAAGAAGAGCTCTCAAAAATGAAAGTTGGAGATTTAATTGAAGGAAAAATAACTGAAGTTACAGATTTCGGAGCCTTCGTTAAAATAAGCGACACATTAGATGGTTTAATACATTCTTCTGAAATTGATTGGAAGTTTATTGAAGACCCCAGAGAAGTACTTCATTCAGGAGATGACATTACCGCAAAAATAATCAGCTTAGACGGCGGAAGAGTTTCTCTTTCCTTGAAAGCCCTCAAAGAAGACCCTTGGTTAAAAGCTGAAGAAAAATATCAGCCCGGACAAAAAATCAGTGGCCGAGTAATTAAAATCCGAAACAATGGTGTTTTCGTGGAACTCGCCGGAGATATAATCGCATTTCTGCCGGTAGCAGAAGTTGGCGGACAAAACTTAAATGATGTTTTTGAAGTCGGCAAAGAACATGAATTTGCTGTCGTCAGCTTAGATATCAAAGAACACAAAATGGTTTTAACTCTCCCTGGCAATAAACCTGTCACGGAAAAAGAAAATGAAGAACCAAAAGAAGAAGTTGTTTCCTAAAACAAGACACCTCCCCATTCCCCCTTCTCAAGCCCATGAGAGCAAAGTAAAGCCCGTCTCAAGGGCAAAGATTAGGCGAATCTCCAAAAAAGAAGTTAAAGAAAATTCATCCGATTTGAAAATTTAAAAGCCCCGTTCTGACGGGGCCATTATCCAAATATTAGGATTTATTTCCTTATTCCTAACTCTCCCTCAAGCCATCTTGCATATTCTTCGTCTTCTTTACGAATCATATCTTCAACAGTTGGAATTCCTTCGGAATCCTCTGAATCTTCAATGGCATGAGTTATCTCCTGCTGGACTGTTAAATCTTCTGCTGGTTGAGTCCTGCTCAAACGCTCTTCCTCGTTTCGTTTAGCGTTGACTAATTTTTCTCCCAAAAACTTTACCAAAAAGTCGTTATCGGCATCTTCCATCCTTTTGGCCACCATCAAGTGAAACAACTTATACCAATCTCCCGCTCCAGTGGAAGATATTAATTTGTATCCTCCCCGAGGGAAACGGCTATCGCCTTTTCCAACCTGATATGAATACCACCATGATGGATGAATTCGTTTCGGAATATTGGCAACGAAACCGTCACTGGTTTCTTTTTGGTGTCTATAGATTTTGAGGATACCGTTTAAAGTACTCCTCACATGAGAAACATAGGGCCGTTCCGGGGACAGATTAAAAAACAAAGCCGGCAATGAGCAAGACATATCAAACCAGTCGGTTCTGTCAATTTCGCATGATTCAACAATCGGATCTTCTCTGAAGGAAGTAAGTTCTCCCGGAAGCGTAATTTTCCTGTGGCCACCAGGATGAACAATGCCTTTGGCATCGATCCAAGGCGGATAGACATAGTCAGAAAGGAAAATCCCGGGATAATCGGTTCGGATCTCAATATCCCTAAAACCGGTTTCGTCAACAAATTCCCTCAAACCGCCGGCCAAAATAGTTCTCGTCTCTTCCGAAATAGTCCTGTCGGTAAGAATCGGATGGCCCGGGCGGCGCATCTCAAGTATCTCTACTTCAGTAAGATATTTGTCCAGCAACGGGATATGGATGAGCCTTTCAAGTCCGCCTCCGCTATTGCCCCAACCATCGGGTTTGGGCTGGCAGTTATATCTGGCAATCTTCGTCGGAGTTTTTTCCAAGACATTATGAGCCCACCTGATACAGGTAGGAGAATACGGATGTTGAGCCAAAACCTGAACCGTAACGCCCGTTTTCCAATTAATGTCCAAATTATTCAACTTTTTTAAGGCTGAGCGACGACTAAACAAACTCGTCATGACAAAGAGCTCCTCTCTTGTAAAAGAGTATAAATCAGTTAGGAGTAAAAGTCAAGATTGACTAATTAAAATAAAGGTATATAATAGTCAGTAAGTAAAGCATCAAACTCAGCGCCATTTTTGATAAATAAATTAAAAATGGCGCTGGGCTTGGTTCTTTGCCAATTTTCACAAAGAAAGAAGGGGCAGATGTCAGCAGAAATAATCCTTACCGCCAAAGGCGGAGGAAACGAAATCGGAGCATCTTGTTACGATTACTTATTTGACGGAGAATTAATCCGCATTGATTCCGGCATGAGACCTTCTAACTTTAGGAGTGATATTCATCCTATAAAAATTCGGGACAGGGAGTTGGAAGCTTTTTTGGGTGAGATGCTCGTCAAACCAGAAGTAGACCCTCTGCCAAATTGGGATACAGTTTCTGAGGTCACGCGTATTCTTCTGACTCATGCCCATTTTGATCACGTTGCTGCCGTGCCATACACTCTTAGAAAACATCGGCATGCAATTATCTATGCGACTCCCGTAACGGCCAAGATCTGCAAGATTCAATGGTTCAGCACCCCCAGAATTGCGGAGAGGAACAATGAAGTTCCCCTCTTCAACAAAGAGGACGCCGAATTTGCCCTTTCAAGGATTGTTGAAATCCAACCCAGACAACGCATCAGAATAAACGACAAACTTGAGGTTGAGCCGGTTGAAGCCGGACATCTCTTGGGTGCTGTATCGTATATCTTCTACTGGAAGGATGAGCCTGTTGGATTTCACACCGGCGACTTCACCATCCGCAACAAACAACGGTCTGTTCCCGATGCGCCGGAGATCAGGTTTGACCACCTCCGATTTCTGACTACCGAATCAACAAAAATTACAGAAAAAAATCCTCCTCGTCGTGAAATTGAGGACGAATTCAAAAAAATAATTCTGGATGCATACCGCCATGGCATGAAAATCAGAATTCCAAGTTTCGCCATCGGCCGAATTCAAGAACTATTCGCCCTCGTCAAAGAGGCCTGTCCCGACGCCCCAATCTGGATAGACGGTCAGGCCAGAGATGTATCAGCCATCTACGCTGAACAACTGGGGGGTGCCTTTTCTGGGATTGAAGAACATTTTGTTCTGGACAATGCGCAACGCCATCAGGTAATTGAATCCGGTGAAACAAACATCGTTCTTTCTCCGTCAGCAATGCAGTTCGGTGGTCTTTCCCGAAAATACATTGAGTACGGGTGCGGTCGGTCTGACCACCTGTTTATTTCACCCGGATACCGTGATCCCCGCTCACCGGAATACGCCTTCTTTGCATCAACAAGTCATAACGATGTTTTTGCATTCGGGGCTTACAAAGCCGCCCGGATGTGCCAAACGGCGACATTCAACTTTACATCCCACTGCGATGGCGATGATGTTCTTGAAATAAAAGCTCGCATGAATCCTGAAAAAACCATTCTTATCCACGGCGATAAGGAGAAGATGGCTGAATTTATCGGAAACCATCCCGATCAAGGGTTTGCGATAGCAAACAACAACGAATCCATCATAATTTAGGCCTCAAGGCCATCCCCATTCTTGTCAAGCGTGAACACTTGACAAGAATGGGGATTTTTGCTACAATGCACTCAATACGGTACAGGAAGGTACCTTCACAACAGATTAGATGATTAAAGGCATCCTGCCTAAATTTTCATTCTAATCGCTATCCAGAGGAGAGAGTCCATGAGTGGAACAATGTCACAAGCGTTTGAGACGGCGAAAAACCCGAAAGGTCGGGCACCGTCAGCGACAGTGGCGGCTTCCGAGCCGCACACCGAAGACGCGGTCAAAGCCGCGCAAGAAGCGATCAGAAAGCGTCGTGAGACGACAGCTCACCAGCAGGCGAGCCAGACCGAGGCGGTCGATCACAAGACAAAGATCGAACAGGTCGCAACCTTCCGCGAGGAAGAGGAGACAGTCGCCTACGATCTCGCCCAGGCCGAGAAGCAGCGGGGGCGGCACCCCAAGGGGTCGCTCCAGGCCAAGGAGATCGCCGACACGATCGACCAACTAACGGCGATGAGGGCAGTAATCGTGGCAGGTTTGAAGGCCATCGAGGCCTCGAACCACACGGCCTACACCGAGGGCACCAGGCGGTACAACTTCCGCCAGGAAGCCCTTGAAATGGCAGACGCCAACCGCCGACTCATCGGCAGCGCAACCGCTGTCGACATCCGAGGCCGGTTTGCCGGCGCCGTGGAAGCTGGATTCGAAATCATACTCTCGCCCGAGAAGAAGGCAGAGTACGAGGAAAACAGCTGGCAGACTGTGTCGTTCGACAAGCAGAGCTACGGCTCGGCTTGGCCGAACGACCCATCGGTCTCGGATGTCGCGATGAGCTTGAAAGAGCTCGTTGAAGACCTCCAGAACCGCAAGGACAACGACGACCAGGTGATTATCACCGAGTTGCACCGTGGCGGATTCTACATCTCCGCCCGGCGTGACCCGGACGCGACTCGCCCAGGCGA
>Ga0209542_10005207_pt1 | contig 26191 bp, 34 predicted proteins | sample RifCSPhighO2_01_FD_184028 | JGI IMG/M metagenome (GOLD analysis project Ga0209542, IMG submission 184028) | Soil microbial communities from Rifle, Colorado - Rifle CSP2_plank highO2_0.1 (SPAdes) (version 2) | ecosystem: Environmental > Terrestrial > Deep subsurface > Rock core/Sediment ...
CGTCGACCATCCCTGGTGCACCAGGTACGCGGCCTCTCTCCTCACTCGGGGGATGTTTGGGTTACTTGTATATGCCATATGCATCACTGTATCGACCCTAGTGATGCGAAGCTATTGAACCATTACGCCTAGCTTGACATTTATACAGTTTGGGAGCACAATATAAACAGAGAGATTGGGTACGTAGGTCTCGCGTCGCCCAAGGCGTAGTGTAAACGTAAAGGAGTGAGAGCCCGGCGGAGCGATCCGCCGGGCAACCATCGCATCGAATGAGGAGGCTTCGATGAAACACTCAAAACAGTACATGGGCACGGCAGACCCGTTTGCCCAAGTTACCGGACCAGCCTCGCCCAGCGAGCTGATAGAAGGCTGGAAGGCGCAAGCAAAAAAAGCCCGGACGCAGCGCGAGTTTGGCGGCCACAGCGAGCAAGTAGTTGCCGAAAGCCTGGCGCGCGCCCGCGCTATCTGCGGCGAACGGGACCTGCCAAGCATCCCACTGAGCCCCGAGGCTCCGCCAAGCCAGGCGGTCCTCGCGGACACCAGGAAGGCCGAGCAGCTTTCGCTCAATTTCTGACTGCCACTGTAAAACACGACGGCCCCGCAAGATTGCGGGGCCGCTTTTTATTCGCCGATATCCACTTCTTGCGCTCCGGGGCGCCGCCGAAGCTCGTCGATTACGTCTTGCGGGGTGGCAGAAGGCTCTGCCACATTGTCCCACTTGCCGAGCTCCTTGTAGGAGTCGACTGTGTCTATGAGCTCTTTTTTGACGCCCTCGAAGCTTTTGGACTGGGCGGCAATGTCCTTCTCGATGCATTGGCCGCACCACCACTCGCCTTCCTTAACTAGGATCGCCCGCATGTCATTCCCCTTTTTACTGCGGCTTCTTATCGAACTATACCGCTATTTCCTTTTAAACAAAAATATTGTAAATTGTGTAACGAGGTTCACATATATGGTCCGCGATTAATTAAGTTGGTCTGGGTGTACAAATACGGCCCGCGATTAATTAAGTCAGGTCTGAAGCAAGAATACGGCCCTATCGTCTAATGGTTAGGACAGTTCCCTCTCACGGAACAAATCGGGGTTCGAATCCCCGTAGGGTCACAAGGTCGAAAAAAGCCCACTGCTGGGCTTTTTTCGTACACTTGTGACGGCCGCAGGCATGTTTTGCGAGCACGCAAAACAGCCGAGGCGGGGCCTGCGGAAATTCAATCGCGACGGCGATTGAATTATCTGTGGGCCAGGCTGACAGTCCTTACCTCCGTGTCCCACCTATTGCCTGTTCGCAAGCGAACAACGGTAATTTTTCAGTAGGACTGAGAACCGGAAGAAAAGGTAAGCAGTTACCTTTTCTTCCACTCCGTGTCCTGTCGCACCAGCAAATCCCCTGCCCGCTCGGGCTCGAGCATAATCTCCTCGACGGCGCGCTCCATGCGCATGCTCTGGCTCCCTTTTATCAAAATCGCGTCGCCTTCGGCCACTATACGCTCCAACTCCTTGCCTGCCTTTTGCGAGTCCTCGAACTGCAAGATGTTCTCGTCGCGCATGCCGTTATCCAAGGCGCCCATAGCAATGTCGCGCGCCCGCACCCCCACCACAATAAGGAGGTTGCATACCTTGGCCACTTTGGCCCCCACCTTGCGGTGCTCCTCGACCGACACCCGGCCAAGCTCCAGCATGTCGCCCAACACCGCAATAGCGCGGCCCCGGGGCTTCGTTAAAGCCAGCGAGTCGAGCGCCGCCTCCGTAGCCGCAGGCGAGGCGTTGTAGGTGTCGTCTATAATCAGCGTGCCCTTTATGCCCGGCAAAAGCCGCACACGCCCCGGCGGCTGCTCGTACGCCTCGAGGCCCGCCACACTATCCATAAGGCTTACCCCCAAGACATTGCCTGCCGCCGCTGCAGCAACCGCCGGCAAAAAGGCATGGGTGCCTAAGGAGCCTATCAGCGTTACGGGGGCCTAGATCCCTTCCACGGCAATGGTTGCCGTCATGCCAATGGGCCACCCCTCTAAGCCCTCCTCGCGCACGACGCTAAACCCGCTGGCGCGCGCGTCCGCCTCGCCGTCAAAGCCAAACAGCATGATGCGCGCGTCGGGCGCAGGCAGGCGCTGTTGCAATTTTTTAGTGCGCTCGTCGTCGGCATACAGCAAAAGCGTGCCGCCGGGGCGCAAGGCGTCTATGAGCGAGGCTTTTTCCTCGATTACCGCCTCGACCGAGTCAAAAAACTCCACGTGCACCGGCACCTCGGGGAGCCGGGTAATGATGGCGATGTCGACCTTGATCCACGACGCTAGCGATTTGATATCGCCGGGCCGGTCGGCCCCCACCTCCAACACGAGCCACTCGGGGTAGTTGCGGGTGGTAACAATCAAAGAAAGCCCGTCGATGATGTTTTGGAGCCACCGCAGCGGGTTGCCCCACGCATTGCCCAGGCCCAGTATGGTAAGCGGCACGCCCACCTCGCTATTAAAGCTCTTTTCCGACTTGCGGACATGGAATTTTTTAGACAGCACTGCGTACACGGCGTCTTTGGTCGAGGTCTTGCCGACGCTCCCGGTGATAGCCACCACGTGGGGCCGGTACTTGCGCAGCACCGCCTTGGCCTCTGCCTGCAGTATCCAAACAATCGCCTTTTTAAAAATGCTCCGCATAAGTACCCCTATTTTACCCCAAATCCTCCGCCCTGCAGCCCCTCACCAAGAGATTGTACATATTTTATACGGTCGTATAAAATATGTACTTATCGGTCTGGGGCAATATTGTAGTAATTAATGAGGAATTTGGTCAGGGTCTTAAACGGCGGGGCCCACGTTTGGCTGGCAAACGGCGCGCCCTGCGGCTCCACGGCAAAGAGGAACACCAAAAACTTGGCGTCGTATGCCGGAAAGTAGCCGAAGAAGCTGTGCAGGTAGCGGTCGGCGTAGTAGCCGCCGCCGCGCGGGTCGGCAATCTGGGCCGTACCGGTCTTGGCCGCAATGCTGTAGTGCTCCATTTTTAACTTGCCGTCGGCTAAAGCCGTGTCGACCACCCGGGTAAGCATCCGGCTTATGGCGGTCGCCGTCTGGGGCTTAAGCACCTCGGTGGGCTCGCCCCATCCGAGTTGGCGGGTTATGCCGCTCTCCTCTTTAATAGCGCGGGCAAGATGCGGGGTAACAAGCTTGCCGCCGTTGGCCAAGGTCGCCAAGGCGCGGGCCATCTCAATGGGCGTAACCGCAAGCCCCTGGCCGAACGATGCGGTATTAAACTCCACCGCCTGCGTGCCCTTGAGGTTATCGGTAAGTCCGCGCACCTCGCCTGGCAGGTCTATACCCGTCTCCTCGTTAAATTTGTAGTGGTTAAGGAAGTAGTCGCGCATCACCTCGGGGCCCATCTGTGTGGCTACAAACGAGGCGCCTACGTTTAAGGACTGGCTCAAAATCTCCTGCATGGGTATGACGCCGCGCGCCTCGCCGTCAAAATTGCAAATCTTTCGGGTATCGACGGTGATGCAGCCTTTGTCATTGTAGGTGGTGCTCTCTTGTATGGTGCCCGAGTCGAGCCCCGCAGCCAGGGTCAGGGGCTTCATAATAGAGCCCATCTCGTAGACGTTTTGCGCTATGGGGTTGGCGTATATGACCGGGTCATCCTCCTTATTAAACTGGTTGAGGTCAAAGGTCGGGCTCAGCGCCATGGCCACTATCTCGCCCGTATCAGGGTCCATCACTATCCCGCCGGAGAGTTGCGGGGCCCAGGTAGCCTCGTACTCCAAGAGCGTGCGCTCTAATTCGCCCTGGACAGACGGCTCTATGGTGGTAATGACGTCGCCGCGCTGGCTCTGCCCGCCGAGCGCTGCCTCGGCCGCGCCAAAGAGCTCGACGAAAAAATTGCGGTACAGGTTGTCGCCCGAGCGGCTGAGCGTCGGCTCGTAGTAGCGCTCCAGGCCGTAGCGCCCCTTTTGCTCGTCGTCGTTGTTGTACGCGACAAAGCCCAGGGCCTGCGCCGCCAATGAGCCGCCCGGGTAGTAGCGCTGGTGGTCGGTGGTGGTGCCCACCTCGCGCAGGGTCGCCGCCACGATAGGTTCGCCGTCCTTGTCGGTAAAGTATATGGCCCCGCGGTTAAGCAAGGGGTTGTGCGTGGCAAATATCTGCGCTTCGGCGCGGCGCGCGTACTCGGCGCCATGCACCACCTGCAGCAGATACAGCTTGGCGATAATGACCAGGGCAACCAATATGAGGAGCGCGGCCAAGAAGCGCACTCGCAAAACGAATCGGGACGACATAGTTAAGGATAGTATACCCCTATGAGACGCCATTGAGGCATCTCATGGGGTACTTCTCGCGCAGAAAGCAAAGCTTTCTCGCGGTGCTATCGATTGGCGCTCAGAGAGAGGCCGCCTACATCGGCATATACCGTGGCGACAGCAACCGGGGCGACAAAGCCCAGGGCGCGGGCGCGCTCGGGGGTAAGGGCTTTGGTGGCGGCCAAGTACTGCGCCTGCAGTGAGCCGACCTCGGAGGAAAGCGACGCCACCTCGCGCCGGGCCGAGGCCTGGCTTGCGGCATGCGACACCGCCTCAAGCAGGAAAAACCCGTACAAAAACGCGCATACGACGACCACGGTGGCCAAGAGCGCCACGGCGCGGCGCACATAGAGGTGGTAGAGGCTGAGCGGGGTTATTTTTCTGGGCATATTTTTTGCAGTGCGCGGAGTTTTGCAGAGCGGGATGCGGGGTTCTCTTTGACCTCGGCCGCACTGGGGGTCAGCGGCTTTTTATACAGCAGTTGGCCATCTTTTTTGGCAAGCGAGGCAAATAGGCGCTTGACCACGCGGTCCTCGATGCTATGGAAGCTAATGACCACAATGCGGCCCCCGCACGAAAGCAGGTCCCATGCGGCCGCCAATCCTGACTCGATGACCTTGAGCTCGTCGTTGACCGCGATGCGCAGCGCCTGGAACGAGCGCGTAGCCGGGTGGAGCCGCCCGCGGCGGTACGCGGCGGGTACGGCGTCTTTAATGACCTCGACGAGCTCGAGCGTGGTGGCAAACGGTTGCTGCTCGCGGCGCGCAACAACTGCTGCGGCAATGCGCCTGGCGTAGCGCTCCTCGCCGTAGCCAAAAAATATGTCGGCCAAGGCTTTTTCGGTAAAGGTGTTTAAAATCTCAGCCGCAGTAAACCCCGAGCGCGGGCCGGGGCCGTAGCTCATGTTGAGCGGCTCGTCGTGCATAAAAGAAAACCCCCGGCCCGCCGTAAGCTGCCCGCGATTCCACCCCAGGTCAAACACCGCCTTGTCTATCTGCGGTATGCCCAACCGCGTGGCAATCTCGTGCAAATCGGCAAAATTGCCCACAACGACCCCGGCCGCAGGATCAGCATCAATAGAAATGAGCTTTACGCGGGCCTCCTTTTTTAGGAGCGCGCTGTGGCCGCCTTGGCCATAGGTAGCGTCTAGCACCACGTCGTCATTTTGGACATCTAAGGCACGCAGCACCTCGTGGGGCATGACGCTTATATGCTTGGCGGCCTTGTGCTCTTGCGTCCGCTCATGTGCCGGGCCACCCTCCTCTCGACGGGAGCGGAGCGAATCACGAGCGGACGTAAAAGTAGAAGTAGAAGTAGAAGTCATATGTTAAAGAATCCCCATGTTGCCCAGCGCTTGCGCCATCTGGTCTGCACCCTTTTCAATCCGCCGCTTGTACTCCTCCCAGGTCTTTTCGTTCCAGATCTCGACCCGGTCGGACACGCCGGCGAGCACCACCCGGCTACGCAATTCGGCAAAGTCCTTGAGATACTCGGGGATGAGTATGCGCCCCGCCCCGTCTACCTCGGTCTCGACCGCTCCTGCGAGCAAGAACCGGCTCATGCCGCGGGTGTCCGCCTGCCCTACCGGCAAGTCGGAGAGCTTTTGGGCAATCTTGGCCCATGCCTTCTGCGGGAACATGAAGAGGCACGAATCGAGCCCCCTCGTTACCACCACCGTGCGGCCCACCTCCTTGCGGAACTTCGACGGCAAGCTTAGGCGCTTTTTGCTGTCGAGAGTGTGGAGATATTCGCCGATAAGCATGTGATATTTTTTGCTGCTTGGTGGGGTGGGACTATCCCACTTCATCCCACTACTAGGGATTGTACTCCACTCTACCCCACATAACTTGTGTATTTATCCACATTTGGCCCTATTTAAAAGTGACTTGCCCAATTTATGTAGAGGCGGCAAAAAATCCTTTATATATAAGCGTTTTAGACAACTTGACAAAGTACTATAACGGGTGTACACTAGCATCTGGAGATGACAGGGAGGAGTCAGACGTAACCCTAACAACGAGGTGTGCGATGACTTCTCAAGATAGGCAAGGTTTTGTTCTCTGTCTGGTCGCGGCGGTCCTGGTGGTGGTGATTCTCATCACAGGCTACGTCCAACTCAAGCCGTCGGAGATAACGTACTCTGACGCGGCCCGCAACGACCTGACGCAGCTGATTAAGGCGTTTCACTAACACACAGGCGCCCCGGACTTCGGTCCCGGGCGCCTTTTTATTTAGTTATCCCCTCTCGGTAAGCTTTACACATGCTTATACGTCTAGTATAAAAGAAATAGTAGCGTATGTTGTTTGCGTGAGTGCGTGAGGTCTAAAAACACTCTTACAAGGAGACTGCTGATGTCCCGACCGATGACCTACCGGCGGCAGAAGTACATTCAAGGAGCTGTGTTGTTTCTGGCGGCGATTTTCCTGGCTGTGCTTTGGTCGACCTTCGGCCCAAGTACGACGACGAAAGGTGCCCCGGATGCCTACCGTACGGATATGCGGTAAGGATCAAGAGTCAAAAGAGCCCGCCCCTGGTGCATAACCGGGGCGGGCCTTCATTTTGCCTAATCTCTATGCGCTCGCCTCGATGAGCCGCCTGAGTACGAAGTCGCGGTCGAGGACCGAGAGGAACCACCCGGCCTTGGGACCGCTCTCTTTGCCCAAAAATGCCAGGTAAATGGCCTTAAACTCTTTTGTCTTGTGGAGCTCGGCATGCAGCTCCTCGCCCGCGGGCATAGTGCCCTGCGCGGCAATAAGGTCATGCAGGCCCTTGAGCGCTGCCTTTGCCGAGTCGGGCAAATTCTTTGCAACGTCGGGCAGTGACTCCTGCAATTTAAATACGAACTTCTCCGGCGCGTAGGCCTCAAGCCAATGCTTGGCGTAGCGGGCGCGCTCATCGAGCTCGGCGCGGTCTGCGCTAGGAAACTCTTTGTACAAGTCTAGGTGCGGCATCTGCACCACGAACGCCACCTCAGAAAAGCGGGGCGGATTGTGTATGGCCGGGACCACGCGTCCGGGGTGGACATACTGGAGCAAGCGCGCGTAGTCGTCTTTGACGCCGCTCTGGTAGTGCAGGAGCAGCTTGTCGTATTGGTCGTAGAGCACGGGGATAGTATCGCCCTCGGGGTCAAAGTTAATCTGCTGATTGATATCCTTGCCCAAGAGCGCCAGCCTGAATATTTTTGGGGGCACCAGCTCGACTATCTCCTTTGCCGATGCGCCCGAGCCCTTGCTTGATGACATCTTTTTGCCGCCAATGAGGAAGAACTCGTTAGGCACGCCGAAGGGCTCCGGGTAGCCAAACACCCGCGTCGAAACCTGCCGCGCAATCTCGCGCGCCCCGCCCCGGGAATAGTGGTCTTTGCCGCCGCCCTCAATGTCGACGCCGACGACCTTCCACTTGGCGGCCCAGTCGAGCTTCCAGGGGAATTTGGCATTGCCGTCAAAAGGCGAAATGTGCCCGGAGTGGCCGCAGCCCTCTGCCCACTCCACAGCTTTGGGGTAGCAGGTATATGCAACCTCCTTGCCATCCCATCCGGTAACCTTGGTGGTGCCGAGCTTGCCGCAGTTCTCGCATACTACCAACAGCGGATACCAGTCGGCCCCGCGCTTAGCGCCGTACGCCTCCTCGTATATGGTCCGTACCTCCGCGGCCTTATCGAGCGCCTCGCGTATGACGCCGTTCATCTGGCCCGACAAGTACAGCTCGCTTGCGCGATAAAACTCCGGCGCAAACCCGGCTGCGCGTATTGCCTCTTTATACTCGTCGGCAAAATACTCGGCAAAGTTTAGCGCCTTGCCGTCGGGTGACGGAATCTTATACAAAGGCTTGCCCATCTCTTTTTCGTAGACATCCTTATCCAGGTAGCTGGGCAGGCCGTCCATGGCGTCCATGTCGTTTATCTCGAACTTAAATACATGCGGGATGCCTGCCTCCCCAAGCCGCTCGGCAATGGCTGCGTGCAGTACCAAGGCGCGCATAGAGCCCACATGCACGCGGCCGGAGGCCGTCTTTTCGTCGCGTATGACGAGCGTCTTGCCCGAGGCAATCTTGTCCTTAAGCTCGGCCTCGAGCTGGCCATATACCCTATCGAGCCAAAACATACGGCTATTGTAGCTTTATTTTGAGGTATTTCTTAGACTTGACGAAATAGTATTATCTTGTATCGTGTAATGCAGAACACAGCAAGTGTCACCCAAAGGCGGCGTCGAGTAGAGTACCAGGCGTCTACACAACAACCATGCCGCAACGCGCGGCGCAGCATAGAGGCAACCAATGAAAGCTACCAAGCTTGCCGATACTATCGGTACGAAAGTCCTTGTCTCCGAGGAGATGAAGATCATCCACTCGGTACAGCTCTCGGGGCACCCGCTGACCCAGGACCTGACCGTCAACTACCTGCAAGGCGAGGGTCCGGATCGAATCATCCAGACCATCGCAGGCGATGATAGGCATAACTGGGACCAATCAGCGATCTTCAACGGCGACTTCCAAAGCGGCAAGCTCGACAAAGTTGAACTCATCGCCTTTGCGGAAAGCATTATCGATGCTGCCAAGCCGACAGCCGCACTGCGGCAGATGCTGATCCACAACTACGAATCGGTCGTCGCTGGTCAAGACGACCGGTCCAAGCCCCGGGTCAGTGCCAGCAGCGTGGTGGAGCACTCCAAGGTACGCTCTCTGGGCAACTGAGCACGGGTCGAAGATTTGTGCGAAAAAGGCCCCGGACTTTCGTCTGGGGCTTTTTTTATTCCTATTCGATCTTGAGTATTTTGTATTTTTGCACGCCGCGCGGAGTCGAGAAGGAAAATTCGTCCCCTTTCTTTTTGCCGAGCAGTGCGGCGCCGAGCGGCGAGTGATAGCTGACCTTGCCTTTTATGATGTCGGCCTCCTCGGCGCCTACGATGGTGTAGGTGTGCTTGTCCTCTCCGCCTATTTTTTGCACGGTGACGGTCGAGCCCATGCCGACGCCCTCGCTCTTGCCGGCTTTGACTATCTTTGCGCTCTTGAGTATCCCCTCGAGCTTGCTGATGCGCTCCTCCACCGCAGACTGCATCTCGCGCGCCTCCTGGTACTCGGCATTCTCGCTGAGGTCTCCGAGCGAGCGAGCGTACTCGAGCTGCTCGGCCACTTCCTTGCGGCGCGTGGTGCGCAAGCTCTCGAGCTCTACGGTAAGCTCCTCGAACTTCTCCTGGGACATCATTTCTTCCATATGGGATTTAAAAGTCCCCTTGCGGGGCGGGTTAGCTGCTGCTTTGCGGAATAAGTGTAGCCGAAATCAACCAAATGTCAATCCTCTTTTACCCCCTGCTCCCCTACTCCAGGTACTGCGGCGCATTGGCGTGCATCCAGGCAAAGAATTGGCCCATCACCGCATTGCCGCCGGTGGCAGTATGCGCCGGAGCGCGGTCGAGTATGACCGCAAAGGCGTACTTAGGGTCCTCAAACGGCCAAAAGCCTATCATCCAGGCGTTGAGGTACTCGTTCTGCATGCCGACTTGCGCAGTGCCGGTCTTAGCCGCGACCGACACGTACGGGAGCTTGACCCCGGTGGCGATGCCCTCGGTAACGCCGAGCCGCATGCCCTCGCGCGCCACCTGCAATGCGTGCGGGTCAATATCGATTTTTGTGCCTTGGGGCGTAGAGCTTGCGATGAGTGTCGGGGTTAGGAGCGTGCCGCCATTGGCAAGCGCCGCAGCCGTGCGCACGGCCTGCAGGGGCGTTACCTGCACGCCGTACTGGCCGATGGCCGTGTGGTAGGTATTGCCAATGCGCCAGGTGGGGTCGTCGGGGAAGGTTGCGGCCTTCCACTCCGGCGTGGGGATGGTGCCCGCCTTGGAAGAAAACCCGGCAAGCCCCGCGTCGGTGCCATACCCAAAGGCCTGGAGCCACTTGTCTATGTTGGCAACGCCCATGCCCTGCTGGTCGCCATAGCCGCCGCCAATGGTATAAAAATAAACATCGGACGAGACCGCAATGGCTCTGCGCGCATCGGTCCATCCATTGACGCGCCAATCTTTAAACACGGTAAATTTTGTCTTGTCGTACGGGTTCTGTATGGATATCGACCCTGTTGAAAGTATCTGCTTGTACTCGTCAATAATGCCGTCGTTGAGTGCCCCAGCCGCCATAATCGGCTTGACGATAGAGCCCGGCGCATAGAGCCCATCGATGGCGCGGTCCAAAAATGGCTGACGCTTGTCGGCGTTGTAGGCCGTTATGGCCGCACGCTCGCCCTGGCTCATCGCATTCTGGTCGTACTCAGGATAGCTCGTCAGGGCCAACAGCTCTCCGGTGCGCACATCCATGATGACGCCAGCCGCGCCCTGGAAGCCGGCCGCAGCAGCGTTGGCAGCTAAGACATCATAGAGCCCTTCGTTGAGACGCGCGTCTATCGACAGCGCAAGCGTCTCGCCTGCTACCGGGGGCCTCGTGGTCGCCTCGGACACCGTAGTGCCCAGCGCGTCCGTCTCGGTGAGCCTGACGCCGTTTGTGCCGCTTAATTGCTCGCTATAGGATTTTTCGGCCCCGTCGAGCCCCTCGAACTCGGTGCGAAAGTAGAAGCCTCGGGAGTCCTTGGCGGGCGCTTTGGTATACCCCACCACGTGTGCCAACCCCGCTACCTTGGCATACACGCGCTTGGCAAAATCATCCTCGACTGCTGCGCGCTCGTTCCACGCCAGGGACATGCCCGTGCGGTCGACGATGGGGCCGCGGTCGGCAAAGATAGTCTGTTCGGCCAGTTGGTTGTTTTGTGCCTGTTGTGCATAAGCGGCGCCATGCACTACCTGGAGGCTGCCGGCGCGCAACAGCAAGAGGAGCGCGGCACACAGTACCACCCCGCCGGCGCCCACGAGCTGCCGGCGCTTGAGCGGCCGCTCAAGCCGGCCCTCGAACTGGTCGCGGTCAAACTCCGCTACGTTCTGCGAGTCCAGCAAAATCTCGTCGGGATGTATCTCCGAGCGTATCCTGCCTTTGCGCGGCCGATAATGGCGCATGCCCCTATTAAAGCCTATCGAGGGGCGTCTTGTCCAAAAAGTAAGCGGTGCCATAGGCGCGCATGAGCGACGCGAAGACTGCGAGGATGGTAAATGGCACGTACACGTAGCGCCACAGGCCAGTGGACATGCCTGAGCCAATATCTAAGAGCAGTGCCATAGCCACGGCAAATACGTAGCGGCCCGACAATGCTGCAACGAGCACGCCCATGACGCACAATGGCCAAAACGGCAGCAAGAAACCTATGGCCGCTATGGCAAACGAAAGCGCGTATATGTAGCGGGATGCTAAAGTCATAAAAAATAATCAGACGAGCGTCCTGTTTATTTCCAAACCTCGACGTACTGGAGCTCTGCCGGATTGGCAGGCAGATGCATATAGAGTACTACAAAAGACTCGCCCGTCCGCGCGTCTATGGCGCTTACCGTAGCCGCAACACCCCCCGCAATGCCCGGAAATTGCACCGTATCTCCTACCGCCACCTGCGTGCCCGCCGGCATCTCGGCCCGCATCGAGCCGCCCCCTTGGCCCTCGACGGCAAGCGGCAACGTGCCCCGCAGCAGCGCCTGGTACGTAGCCCCGGGTGCCGAAAAGAGCTCTACCCGCGCAGTGCGCTCGTACACCTCGACGACGCGGCCCACGAGTGCCTGCCCGCCAGCCGACACCAAGTCGCCGAGCACCACGCCGTGTACCGCGCCCGCGTCGATAAGCAGCGTGTCGTAAGGAACCCACGGCGGGCGCATCAGCACGGCGGCCAAGACGCGGGGTACCTCAATGTCGCTGCGGCCCAAGCGCGTCTTAAGTTCGATGTTTTCTTTATACAAGGCGTTGCGATCGGTGAGCAGGGCTGTAGTCGAGGCAAGCTCGCCGCGCAGGCGGCTGGCCTCGGTACTGCTTATCGAGTTGCGCAGCCGCACAATGGGCGCCACAGCCTGCCAAAAGACCTCTGCCGCAACTTGGCGGTACAGCAGCACGAGTAAAATAAGCGCCCCGGCCAGCAGCACCCACAAAAGCCACAAACGCGGGCGTTTGCCCCGGCGGAATTTTTGTATCCGGTCAAAGGGGCTAGGAGATGTCGCCATCGTTTTCTATCAACAGGTCGCGGTGCAGGTCTAAATTTTCGAGTATCACGCCAGTGCCGCGCGCCACGGCCGTAAGCGGGTCGTCGGCCACCGAGACCCCGACCTTGAGCCACTGGGTCAGGAGCGTATCGAGGCCGCGCAGCTGCGCGCCCCCGCCTACCAGCACAATGCCCGAGCGCATGATGTCGGAAAGTATCTCGGGCGGCGTGGTCTCCAGCACCTCGCGCACCGACTCGATGAGCGTGTCTATGGACTGCGATATCGCCTCGCGCAGATCTTGGTCGGTGATGATGACCTCGCGCGGCAAGCCGGTTATCAGGTCGCGCCCGCGCACCACGGCCTGCAAGCTCCCGTCGCCCTCCACCACCGAGCCAATGGCCATCTTGACCTGCTCGGCGGTCTTCTCGCCAATCAGTATCTTAAACTCCGACCGCACATAGGCGATGATGTCCTGGTTGAGCTTGTCGCCGGCAATGCGCAGGTTTTTAGAGCGGACAATGCCGCCCAAGGAAAGCACGGCGATGTCGGTGTTGCCCCCGCCAATGTCCACTAGCATCGAGCCCATCGCCTCGCGTATAGGCATGCGGATGCCCAATGCCGCGGCAACCGGCTCCTCTACTATATGCACCTCGCGGGCCCCGGCGCCCCGTGCCGCGTCTATGACCGCGCGGACCTCGACGTTGGTAATCCCCGAGGGCACGCCGAGCACGGCACGGGGCCCCAGCATTTTTTTGCTGACGCCTTGCGCGCGGTTCATGAGGTAGCTGAGCATCTCCTCGGTCGCCTCGTAGTCGGATATGACGCCCTCTACCAGCGGCCGCACCGCAATAAGGTGCCCGGGCGTGCGGCCGAGCATTGCCTTGGCCGCAGTGCCTACCGCCACCACCTGGCCCGTCTTTTGGTTGACAGCGACGACCGAGGGCTCGGTCACGACTATCCCCTTGCCGCGCAGGTACACCAGCGTATTGGCCGTGCCCAAGTCGATGCCGACATCGTTGGACAAGAGAGGGAGTATCCTATTTTGGAAGTAATTTGCCATGACTAGGTTGTGCGACCGGTGCGGACTAGCGGGAGGTCAGGTGGCCGATGAGCTCGGGGAGGCTCTTGTGATGCGTTGTGCCCAAGGCGCGCTCGACGCACTCGAACTTGCCTGCGGCGAGCGTCTTCTCGGACACGACGATGCGCAGAGGCAGGCCCAAAAGATCCGAGTCGGCGAACTTCTCGCCGGCCCGGGCATCGCGGTCATCGTACAATACCTCGACCCCCGCCTCAGTCAGTTCGCGGTAGAGCTCGTCGGCTTCTTTAATGACCTCGTCGTCATCTCCCAACGACACCAGGTGGACGCGGAACGGCGCCACCGCCTCGGGCCACACTAGGCCCCGCTCATCGGCAAATTTCTCTACAAGCACACCCATAAGGCGCGAAGGGCCGATGCCATAGCAGCCCATGTATACCAGCTGAGCCACGCCTTTCTCATCTACATACGTGTAGTTAAATGCCTTGCTAAATTTAATATTGAGCGGAAAGATGTTGCCGACCTCGCAGGCCCTGACCTGCTCCATTGATTCAAAATCAATGCCAAGCTTCTTTGCGTTCTCCTCGGTTACTACCTCTTTGTTGTAGGCGATATTGTTTGCCCGGTCGAGGTAAACGGTATCCTCGCCGCTTTCGACCAGCGTCTGGAATTCGTGGCTGAAGCCGGTCGTAAAGTCACCGCCTGAGGCGAGCGTAATAAACGTATCTTTGCCGAGTCCCAGCTTGTCGAACACGGCGCGGTAGGAGTCTTTGGCGGCCTCGTAGTACTTAAGCAGGTCTGCCTCATCGCGATGAAAGGAGTAAAGGTCCTTCATCCTAAACTCGCGGCCGCGCAAGAGGCCCGACTTGGCGCGCGCCTCGTTGCGGAACTTGTTTTGTATCTGGTAGTACGCAGCCGGCAGGTCTTTGTAAGACTGCAGGTTTTCTTGCGCGATGGGGGTTATCACCTCCTCGTGCGTCGGGTTGAGTATGTAAGAGGAGTCGTTTTTGGCGAGCGAGAGCTCATTGGCGCCCATGGTGCGCATAAGCGAGTCGACCGTGCCCAAGCGGCCGGTCTCGCGCCACATATCTTGCGACGACAGGGCGGGCATCAATATCTCGCGGCCTATCTTGTCCATCTCGGTCCTGATTATATTTTCTATCTTGTTTAAAGTGCGCAAGCCAAGCGGCAGGTACGAGTACACCCCCGCCATTTCCTTATGGACATAGCCCGCGCGGATGAGCAGCTGTGCGTTTTTGGAGACCTCGTCTTTGGGGGCCTCGCGACGCGTCTTGGTAAAGAGTTTTGACTGGCGCATATGTAGAGCCATTGTAGAGCCTAAACGCAAGGCTTGCAAAAGGCCCTACCCCAAGAGGCGGCTGATGTCATTGACAGAGACGACTACCATCAAGAGGACAAGCAGGGCGAAGCCCCCGAGCATAAGCGTGTTGACCACGCGCGGGGCAACGGGGCGGCGGATGACCGCCTCGATAGCTATGACCAGCAGGCGCCCGCCGTCGAGCCCCGGCACAGGCAGGAGGTTAAAGAGCGCCAGGTTAATCGAGATGAGCGCCGCAATCCGGGCCGCAGTGCTAAAGCCGGCTTGTACCGCCTGGCTCCCCACCCCCGCTATGCCAATGGGCCCCACCACTTGGTTAAAGTCTGCCCTGCCTAGCACGAGCTGGGAGAGGAACGCCCCCAAGCCCTGCGCGGTTGCGACGGTTAGGTCATACGTCGCAATGGCACCCTGCACCAAGGCCAGGTGCGGCGGGAGCTTGAGTATGCCGATGTCGCCAAACTCCACCCCGATGACCTTGCGGCCCTCCACAACACCCAGGGCAGGCTTGGCCAAAAATGTCTTGTCCTCGCCGCCCCGCGCTACAGCAATGACCAAGCTCTCGTCTTGATGCGCGGTTATAAAAGCCTGCACCGCGTCGGCCTGCTTGTTGGTGTTAAGCGTCTTAAGGTCGAGCGTATCGCGGCTGGTTTGCACAGACTTTATTGTGTCGCCGGGCATGAGCCCCGAGGCGGCGGCCGGCGAGCCGGGGCGCACCGCAGTAATGAGCACCTGGGGCGCAGTGATGGGCCCCAAAGCATCGTCGTTTGCCGCAGCCGGGGTCCCCGCCATGTAGCCCGCCGAGAGGAGGCCCCAGGCAAACAGGATATTAAACGCAATGCCCGCAAGCATGACGGCGGCCTGCACCGCGCGGTTTTTGCTCATTAAGGCGCGCGGGTCGCCCGCGCCCTCGCCCGGGTCCTCGCCAAATATCTTTACAAACCCGCCTATCAGGAGCAGGTTAAATGTGTACTCGGTCTCGCCATAGCGCACGCGCAGTAGCCTCGGGGGGAACCCGATGGCAAACTCCGACACCCTAACCCCAAAGAGTTTGGCGACGCTAAAATGCCCCAGCTCGTGCACCCAGATGAGCGCCACCAATATGGCGATAAATATAAGGAGCGCCATTAGGAGGTTATCTCTTTTTCCTTGCGCTCGAGTGCGGCGTCAAACGAGGCATTGGCCGCGTCGACCCGCTTTTGCATCTCCTCTTTGGCCCTAAACTTGTCGTCCTCGGACATTTCCTTTGCCTTTTCGCGGGCTTGAATGTCGCTCCATACGTCGTCGCGGGCGGAGCGGAGCATCGTGCGTACCTCCTCTACCTTTTCTTTGGCAATCTTGAGGAGCCCGACGCGGCGGTCGCTTGTAAGCTCGGGGAAGAAGACTCGCACGCCCCGCTCGTCCGCGCCGACCGACAGGCCCAAGTTAGCCTGGGTGATTGCCTTTTCTATCTCTTTGGCATTTGCCGGGTCAAAGGGCGTGATGCGCAGTGAGCGCGCGTCCTCGGCGGCGATGTTGGCGACTTGCGATATGCCCATGCGGCTGCCGTAGCTCTCGACCTGAATGCCGTCGAGTATCGCGGGCGAGGCGCGCCCGGTGCGCACGCCGGAAAGCTCCTTAGCCAGCCGCTCCCCTATGTCCTTAATCTTCTTGTCGAAAGGTTTGAAATCGTATGCCATATCCCACGAGTATATCATTTAGCCAAATAAAAAGCCCCGGCCAAGTTTGACCGGGGCAGGTATGGGAGAGGTGTGGTCCGCCTTACGTAATGAGCAAGCATGCCTCTGCTCGTATGGTACAACCATTGAATATGCATCATCCAACGGTTTAGTCGTGGCCCGGCACTAAGCAGGCCGCCCTGTGTGACCCTGACACCCCACGTCGGTATCACACACCGCCAGCAACTCCCGAGTTCAGCCCTAAGCCCAGTTCCGGCGGTAGTTCTCCCCCGCACCCGCGTATACGCTACACCCGGAATTTTTTGGCCGCAAGGGGGTAGATTTTAACCAGCGGATCTTTAGCGGTGTCGTAGCGCCTGGCCGGGGCCAGGTAGCGGCCGTAGTGTATGACCCGATGCGTAAAGGTCCCCCACTGCGCCTTGGGCAACAACTGCATCAAGTCGCGCTCAATGCGCACTGCGTCTTTGTAATCACTAAGGTCATAGCGCTGTACGAATCGTATGACATGCGTATCTACCGTAACCCCCGCCACGACGCCGTACGCCTCCTTAAGCACCACCGTGGCCGTCTTGCGCGCCACGCCCGGCAAGCGCAGTATCTCCTCAATAGTAGTTGGCACTTTGCCGCCAAACTCTTCCTTAAGCATGCGCGCAGCTCCTAGGATGTTCTTAGCCTTGTTGCGGTAAAAGCCCGAGGCAAAAATGTCCTGCTCGAACTCAGCCGGGTCGGCGGCTACATAGTCGCCGAGTGTCCGGTATTTTTTAAAAAGCTTTTCCGTTATCTTACTGACCTGCTTGTCGGTCGACTGCGCCGAGAGCTGCACTGCTACCAACAGCTCGAGCGGATTTTTGTAACTCAGCTCTATCGCCGCATTAGGGTAGAGCTTTTTGAGCGCGATATTTAATTTTTGTATGCGGGCCTTTCGTGCTTTTAGTTTTGCGGGTGTCATAGGGGCGGCAGGGAGAGCGCCAGGTGCTCGAGGAGCATCTTGAGGCTGGGGCTGCGGTCGCGCAGGTAGTCGCGGACTTTTGCAATATCCGCAAGCGCCTGGCGCGCCTTGGCATCCTTTATTTTTTTATACAGCTCGGCCTCCAGCGCGTTGATGAAGTCGCGCACGCGCTCTTTGGTGCCCTCATCGTCTTTAAGGAGCTTGGTTATAAAATCGCTGCGCTCTTTTTGGGACCCCTTAAGAAAAGTTGCAATTTGCTGTTCAAAAAGTCCTCGGAGCCCTGCTCGGCTGGCCAGACTATTTTGCCCATCAAATTGCAACTTTTCTGGATACGGCAGCATGCGCGAGCGCAGTGTGGGTAAGAGCGTGCCGTGCGGCACCAGCACCACATAGACGCTCCCCGCCTGCGGCTCCTCGAACAACTTTAAAAGCGCCTGCTGCGCCTCGCTCGTCATCGACGCGATGCCGACCACAAAGAGCGCGCGGCCCGATGCCGACTTAAACGAGCCCGCGTCGGCCAGCCAGCGCGACTCGTCTATGCCAAACTTTTCAAACCCGCGCACATGCGCATCGGGGCTGTGCTCCTCGGCAAAGCCAAATCGCGCCTTGGCGTCTGCCGCCAAAGCGCCGAGCTGCGTCTGCGAGCCCTCATATATGTACGCGTGGTGCATAGAGCTAGTTTATAGGGAATAGGTTTTAGGTTCTAGTACTAATCCCTACTCCCTATCACCTTTTTGCTATCACGGCCTTTTTGTAGGTGTCGAGGTGCGTGAGCGCAATGCCGGTGCCCCGGGCAACGCAGTACAGCGCATCGTCGGCAACCTGCGCCTTGACCCCGGTGCGGCGCAAAATAAGCTCAGGGAAGTTGCGCAGCAGCGCCGTGCCGCCGGTAAGCGTAATGCCCGAGTCTATAATATCGCTCGCAAGCTCGGGCGGCGTCTCTTGGAGCACATCGCGTATCGCCTTGATTATCTCGCGCAGCTCCTTGCCCATCGCCTTGACGATATCGTTGGTCTTGACCTCGGCCTGCCGCGGCAGGCCGGTGATAAAGTCGCGGCCGCGGATCTGCGCCACCAGCTCGTCCTCGATGGGCACGGCCGAGCCCACGGCGATTTTGACCTGCTCGGCGGTCTTTTCTCCTATCGCCAGGTTAAAGGTCTTTTTTATATAGTCGGCTATAGCGTGGTCGAGCTTGTCGCCCGAGCATTTGATAGATGTAGAGGCCACGATGCCACCCAGGCTAATAACCGCCACGTCTGCCGTGCCCGCGCCCAAGTCCACAACCATGTGGCCGCGCGGCTCTTGTATGGGGATGCCGGCGCCAATAGCCGCCAAGACGGACTCTTTGACCACGTACGCCGACTTAGCGCCCGCGCGTATCGCGGCCTCGACAACGGCGCGCCGCTCGGTCGAGGTAACGCCCGTGGGCACGCTCACCATTACCTCGGGCTTAAATAAAGAAAATCGGCTCGTGGCCTTGCCGATAAAGTATTTGAGCATGGCCTGCGTTACGCGGTAGTCGGCTATGACGCCGTCGCGCATGGGTCGGTAGGCGATTATCTCGCCCGGGGTGCGGCCTATCATCTCTTTGGCGGCGGCGCCCACGGCCAAGATGCGCTTGTCGACCTCGCTAATGGCCACCACCGACGGCTCGTTGACCACCACGCCGCGGCCCGGCACAAAGACAAGGGTATTGGAGGTGCCCAAGTCGATGCCGAGTTTTGGAGCAAAGAAGGACATTGCGTAAGAATAATACTTTGATACGATTATAAATGCTACTTGCGGTCCTTGAGACTGCACGGAGCACAGAGGTTCCTTGGAGGGCAGTGGTGAAGAAGGGTGGGGGCGGATGCGCAAGCATCCGCCCCCATATTTATTTATTTCTTTTTTTATTCATCTCCTTGAGGCGCTTGGCTGAGGCTGCCTTGGCCTCCGGCGTGTGGTGTTTGGGCTTGACCTCCCACCAGAACTTTTTGGAGAATGTGTCTGCAGAGCCCGAGCGAGTTTCCGCGTCGTCGCACACACTCTTGAGGAAGTAGAGGTCCTTGGTGGGTATGGCCACCAAGACGCGCCCCATGCGCGGCATGGTGAGCGCAGGCAGGCCGTCGCGGCTACGTGAGCGGTTGAGCTTTTGCATAAAGTACTGCATCAGCTCGCCGCGCTCGGTTGCCTTGTCCTTTTTTGTAGGACCCACGTGCATGTGCTTGCCGATATGCTCCATGGCCTCATTGTAGCATTTGTGGCATAGTGATTTTGTGCAAGACGCTATTGTCCAAGAGGGTAACGAGGTGCTCCGGCTCAAGGCTTTGCCCGTGCCCAAAAAAGACATGAGGAGCCCTGCCCTGGCAAAAATACTGAAAAAGATGCACGCCGCCCTGGCACCCGAGGCTTACGGCGTCGCCATAGCGGCACCCCAGGTCGGAGAATCTCTGCGGATATTTGTCGTTGCCGGCCGCGTGTTTATGGAGCCGCAAGAAGACGAAGAGGCCAAGCAGAAGGTGCCGGCCAACCGGGTCTATATCAACCCCGAGATAACGCGCACCTCGCGCAAAAAGCTCGACGAGTCCGAGGGGTGCCTGTCGGTACGGCATATATATGGAGTGGTCGCTCGGCACGAAAAGGTCACCTTGCGCGCGCTCAACGAAAAGGGCGAGCTTGTGGTGGAAAATGCCGCGGGCCTCTTGGCGCAGATATTCCAGCACGAGGTGGACCACCTAAACGGCATCCTTTTTATAGACAAGGCAAAGGACCTGCGCGAGTCGCAATAATCTCATGTCCACCAAAGAGCCCTTTTTTGCATTTTTTGGCACCTCAGTTGACTCGCAGTTTGTCCTGGAAGCTTTGGAGCGCGTGGGGCTGGTACCCGCTTTTGTGGTAGACACTAAAGAGATACCCCAAGAGATTTACAACAGCGAGTGGGACTTTTTTTTGGTGTGCTCGTACGGTAAGATTTTGCCTAAGAAAATACTCGACCTCCCCCGCCGCGGCTGTCTTAATATCCACCCAAGCTTACTGCCCAAATATCGCGGGCCCTCGCCCTACGTGTCGGCCATACTCCAAGATGAGCGCGAGGTGGGCGTCAGCCTGATGTTGTTGGAGGAAAAGATGGATGCGGGGCCCGTGCTGGCACAGGCGCGCATCGAGATAGCCGCCGAGGACTGGCCGCCCAAGGGGCTCCTGCTGAGCCAGATGCTCTTTGTGGAAGGGGTTAACCTGCTTGCAGAGGTCCTGCCGCAATGGCTTGCGGGCAAGCTCGAGCCCGCACCGCAAGACGAGTCGCTGGCCACCTATACAAAGAAGTTTAATGACCAAGATGCGCTTATCGACCTAAGCAAGCCCCGCGAAGCGTTTTTAAAAATCCAGGCGTTTGACAAGAGCCCCCGGGCACACTTCTTTGCAAAGGGCCCTTCGACAGGCTCAGGGCAAGCAAAACGCGTGATTGTTACCAACGCCGCGTGGAAAGGCGGCGCATTGGAGATTTTGAAAGTATTGCCCGAGGGCAAAAAAGAGATGAGTTACGAGGAGTATCTGCGTGGTGTGAGGGCATAAATAAGCCTGCCGCAGTGCGGATATTTTCTGAGGAAAATTCCTACGCTCCGGCCCGTCGGCCTCGCGACACTGCGTCAAACTTATTTATGCCCTACACCGTGTCTCGCCAACCCCTTAAATACTCTTTGACCTTGACCGACGTGCGGCGCAGCACCGACTGCTTTTTCTTCTTATTGCGCGAGAGCTCCTCCACAAGCTCCTGGCCGACGGCATCGAGCGCCTCGTGCATCGTTGCCCCCCAGCACTCGGCACGGTACACAGCCCCAGAGGCAGACACGGTAAACTCGGCGCGATACTTGCCCGAGCGGCCCTCAGGCAGGTGCTGGAGCTCTATATTGGCGTGGGCGGTCGGGTCGCCGATCAGAAACTTGTCGGCTGCAGCGAGCTTGCGCTCGGCATAGGTGCGCAACTCGTCTGAGATATCAAGCTGGGTGCCTTTGATGTTGTAGTTCATAGCTATATTCTACCCTACCCCGCTTACTACCCAAAGCACCCATACTATGCTAAAAAGCTAATACCGGGATGAATAAAAAGAAGGCCCCCAAACGGCCGGGTAAATACACCCCCGGCAATTTTTTATTAAAGGTCAAGCGCTCCCGCGCGGGGCTTGGGCTCTTTACCTGCTCCCCTATTAAGAAAGGCGCGTGCATTATCGAGTACACGGGCAAGATACTGAGCAAACAAGAGGAGGAGGACAGCAACAGCCTATACCTCTTTGACGCCGGCGGCGGCGTAACCATAGACGGCGCTACGCGCACCAACACCGCGCGCTACATCAACCACTCGTGCCGCCCCAACTGCGAGATAGAGATTTATAAGCGCCGCGTGTACGTGATGGCTAAGCGCACCGTTAAGGCCCAAGAGGAGCTTACCTACGATTACGACCACGACTACTGGGAGGAGTATATAAAACCAAAAAGCTGCCGCTGTATTAAATGCGCTCCCAGGCTCCACGCGCAACAATAATACCGATGAGCGTGCCCAAGATGGCGCCCGCGGCAAAGTCCGAAAACCAGTGTATCGAGACCGAGATGCCCAACCCTATATACAGAGCATAGAGCGTCGCAAGAGCAGCGAGTAATTTGTGTTTGGGGTAAAGAAAATAGATGAGCGCCGCTATGCCTGCAAAAGCCACAGTGGTGTGCGACGACGGCCAGCCCCAAAATATGCCGTGCTGCCAAAACCCGAAGTTAAATTGATGGCTGATATCTGTGGTGCCGAGGTTGGTCAAAAACTCCGGCTGTGTGCGGCCAGTAAACGCCTTGTATAAGCTTGAGGTGACCCAGCCCAATGCCTCGGCCCCGGCGACCGCGCTTGCCATGGCAGAAAGTTTAGCGTGCTTGCCCCAGTGCCCCCACGAGTACAAAACGACCGGTAATACTATGGGTACGAAAAAGCCCAAAATGGCCGCCGGCAGCGTGAGCTCGAAGAGGTACGGCGAGCGCGTGTGCACAAAGTACCACCAGTCAAAGCCCAAGATAACCAGCAGGTAGGTAAGGACTATTGCCACCGCGTGCCACGGCAGGTAGCGCGGCCTCCATACGCGCACAAAGTTGCGCGGCAAGCTCAAAAAGAACGCTCTGAACATGCCCCTAGTATACTAATTATTTTGCCGAGCTTCGAGCGCCATAAAGAGCGGTATCTCGCTCGCCTTTTTTAATACTGAGCAGGCGCAGGAGGTTCGGGAGTATCACCTGCGCCTGATAGGTGTCCTCTTGCCCCAAGTACTCGTCGTACCACTTGGCCACAGGGCCCAAGAGGTGCTGTTTTTTCCTTCGCTCATAGTAGGGGTTTTTAGTTGGTCTCGGCTCGTACGCTAGCCCCCACTTGATCGGTGCGGTAAAAATACGTTTTGCCTTGCGTGAGCATCTCGACCCTAAAACCGGGCACCAGGGCTGCAAGGCAGCTCTCGGCCAGCCCCCCAAGCCCAAGGCAACCATCATTCCACGTAGCGTCGGTAATCTGCATAATAACGATGTTCCCCTCGCCCACCGAGAGCCGGGCGGCGAGGTCTTTTCGTGCAACCGCCGCGGCAGGCTCGACCGGCAAATCGTGGACCGAGCTGCCGGGCTGCGGATTTTCGCCGGAGGTAACCGGCGACTGGTTGGTGGTAACCGGAGCGCCGAGGCCGCCCGCGACGGGGACCATCAGCCAATATGCCGCCGCAAGCGCGACCACAAGCGCTACCGCAACCGCGACCCCTATGGTTATATTTTTATTCATATAGTTATTTGACGTTACAATACCCTCTTATACTACAACAAAGTTATACCGAGCCTGAACTATTAAATGAAAAGTGGTGTTTGGCTGAAAAAATCTGGTACTATAGTAGTATATGCAAGCTATTACTCGGGCCAGAAAAAACATCATTATCGGCGCGGCGGTCGTGTTGGGGCTCTTGTTTATGGCCGGCGCGCAAGAGGCTTCGGCTAGCCACTCCTGGGGCGGCTACCACTGGGCCCGCACGGCAAACCCGCTCAAGATCTCTTTGGGCGACAACGTAGGGAGCGCGTGGGACAGCTATCTGCAGACGGCGTCCACAGACTGGAGCCAGTCGTTGGTCATTGATACGGCCATTGTGCCCACCAAGAGCAATAAGCCGCGCACGTGCCGGGCGGTGGCAGGCCGGGTAGAGGTCTGCAATGCGCTCTATGGCAGCACCGGCTGGCTCGGGATAGCGACCGTCTGGGCGTCGGGCAGCCATATTACCCAGGCGACGGTGCGGCTTAACGACACGTACTACCGGACAGCCAAGTACAACACCCCGGCATGGAAGCAGTTTGTGGTATGCCAGGAAATCGGCCACACCTTTGGGCTGGCCCATCAGGACGAAAGCTTCTCCAATGCCAACCTAGGGAGCTGCATGGATTACACCAACCTGCCCGATACCAACCAGCACCCCAACAGCCACGACTACGCGCAGCTCGAGAGCATCTACGCCCACCTAGACACCTCTAACACAACTACTCAGCAAAAGGCCTCTGCGCCGGCGGCCACGGACACCGACCCCAGCAGCTGGGGCAGGGCGGCGCGCTCCGAGCGCCCAGAGAGGCCAGGCCGCGAGTCGGTGTTTGAGAACACGCTCCAAAACGGAGACAAGGTCTTTACGTTCGTGGTGTGGGCCGACGACGCCGGGCACGAGGACCACGACCACTAGCCCGCTCGCCCTGGCACAAAGCGGGGATGTTAAGACTCTTTGGACACCATCTCGGTAAATACGATTACGCGTTTGTTATAGGTCTTGAGCGAGGCGTCCCAGTCTCCGGTACAGGTAATAAGGTTAAGCCGCGCCTTGGACGCGTCGCCTATAAATATATCGGTTGTAGGGGCGTCCTTGTCGTAGGTCTTGATGGCCACGACCCTAAACTGCATCGCAGTGCCTCCTTTGGAGGTTACCTCGACCAGATCGCCCGGCTTGAGGCTGCCTAAATGGTAGAAGACGGCCTCCGGCACGCCTTTGCCGTCGAGGTGTCCTGCGATGACCGCATTCCCCGGCGTGCCGGGAGACGGCCCTCCGTTGTACCAGGCCACGTCGGTCATGTTGCTGGGGATGCCCATGGTGCCGTCGCCCCGCCAGTGCAGGCCCACGCTCTGCACGCGGGCGTTAACGCCAATAGACGGTATGACCAGGCGCTCCGGCTGGTCGTCTGCGCTGTACGAGGAGCCCGAACCGCTCGCTACTACCTCTGCGGGCACAGAGGTAGTAGCGGCAAGAACTGCAACCTGGTTTTGCGCAGGAGGTGCCTGCGCGGTTATCTGCCCGGTTTGTACAAACGCCGAAAGGCCTGCAACAAGCAGACCTACGCTAAGCGACAGGAGAGTAGCTTTCTTCCAAGAGAAGGTTATGAGATGATTGGTGCCCATTTTTTAGAGTCGGCTGCCTCGAGCCGCGAAGCGGCGCGGCTTAGCGGTTGTATCCGCCGCCCGTGTTAGGCAGACCCGGAGTGAACGGAGCGGGTACGCCGCCCGAGGCTACGACGGTCATGGTGCAGGTTGCCGAGTCACCCCCGCTGGTGACGGTAATCGGGTAGACGCCCGCGTTTGGGTAGGTGACCACAAACTGCTTGCCATTCTTGTTGATAATGTTGATGTTGTTACCGCTCCACGTGTAGTTGCCGGTGCCGCCCGTGGCGGTAAACGTGACCGGCTGGTTGGAGCCTACCGTTGTTTTGTTGACGCTGCAGGAAACGTCTGCTGTTTGAGCGAACGTTGTCGGGCTCAGGCTCAGTGCCGCAACCAGGGCGGCTGTGACAAGGGCTACGACCGCGTACCCAAAGGTAGTGCTTGCTGTGTGGGTGTTCATAAAGTGTAGTTACTAAAGGCTAAGTGGATAAAGTTCGACCTGTACGCTTCATGTTCACACACTGCGTATGTGTTTTTGATGAGCCAGCGCCTCTTTGGGGTTGGGTCAGACACCCAAAAAAAATGGGGTGGTAGCGCCTGATATTTCTGCTCTGCTCGTTGGACGAAGTTCGAACCTGCTGGGTTGGGTAAAGAAAAAGCCGCCAGTAGATTTTCTACATGGCGGCAATAAGATTTTTCACCCTCGGCATCCTGTCACAGGCCAGGTATAGCCTCACCGTGCCAGGCGACTATAAGCACGGCACCTCGTCGCACTAGTTCTTCTCCTGCCTTGCCGGAGTGCTTCAAGATATGGTCGCGGAGTTGCTCGTCGGTAGCGTCAGAAAAGGTTAGACCTGCCTCTTGCTGGCGCCTCTGAAAAGCTTTCTCTGCACCTTGGACTCGTTTGTCAATTTGTTCTTGTCTTTGTTCTGCTGAGAGACTGCTCCACCATTTGCGAGCACCCTTTGACTTTTTTCTACTCGGCATGGTTCACTCCTTATTCTTTCGTGCGTATTTCATTCCCTCGAAGAAAGCTTTCTCCATCAGGCGATAGAGCAGAGGCCTGCCGAGCTTCACTGCATCGGCAAACTTATTGAGCGCTTGAAGGAACTCCATCTCTGCCACAGTGTGTGGGCTATTGTCCGGGAAGGTCTGCGAAAAATGGTGCACAAACTCGTCCTTGTAATAATCACCCTCCCCAGCTTTGTGTTCCTCTAGTGTAGTCGCCTTCGTTTCGTACAAGCGCGGAATGGGCTTCCAGCTTGGCTTCCGCCGACGCTCGAGTCTTATAACGAAGTTGAGTTGCATTTTGCATCTCCTGCGTCCGGGTTCATTCTCTCTTAGGGTCGATACCCCGCAGCTTGCTGCGGTGTTAGTCTGGAGCGGTGAGCATCTACCTCCACAAGAGCCACAATGTGAGCGTGCTGCTGTATCATCTTGTCTTTCCTGCCAAATACAG
>Ga0209542_10005208_pt1 | contig 26190 bp, 42 predicted proteins | sample RifCSPhighO2_01_FD_184028 | JGI IMG/M metagenome (GOLD analysis project Ga0209542, IMG submission 184028) | Soil microbial communities from Rifle, Colorado - Rifle CSP2_plank highO2_0.1 (SPAdes) (version 2) | ecosystem: Environmental > Terrestrial > Deep subsurface > Rock core/Sediment ...
CGGCGGGGGTCCCGTTTATTCGTATTCGGTTCTCGGGGTATTTGCAGTTACTGATGTGAGCTAATTTGCTCGCTCATTAGTTGAACAAGAAAAAATAACGCTTTCGCAAAATTTTTAAGCAGTTCTTACTTTAATATAACATCCTGAAATGTTTCTCCTTGAGCAAGAGAGATAAAAGATGGACTACACGCCAATTTATTAGCACATATTTAGATTTATTTTAAGTCATAAAATACAGAAGTTTCTTGCGAGAAATTTCAGTGAAAGCTTAAGTGCTTATATGATAAATTGGCTACATTTGTCGCCAGGTTCAATGCCAACTCTGATAGGGCTAACCTCAACTGCAACAGGGATCCCGTTAATTCGAATTCGGATCTCGGAATAGTCCATCTTTTCAGGATACTAAAATGCCTAATAAACATAGCAGTCTTTATTCTCAAGTTTATTCTATAAAAAATCTCGTTTTGGCATGGCAAAAAGCTAGAAAAGGAAAAACCCAAAGGAATTATGTTATAGAATTTGAAAAAAAACTTGGATTTAATCTAAAGGCACTGCATAAAGAGTTAAAGAGCCAAACTTACAAGCCAAAGCCATTAAAAACTTTTATTTTACGCGACCCAAAAATAAGAAAGATTTCAAAATCAGACTTTCGTGATAGAATTGTCCATCATGCCTTATGCAATATAATAGAACCTATTTTTGAAAAAGCCTTTATTTATGACTGCTGCGCAAATAGAAAAGGCAAAGGAACTTTATTTGCTTTAAATCGGTTTCATTTATTTAAAAGAAAAGTTACAAATAATCTAAGATCTGAAGCTTTTTGTCTAAAAGCTGATATAAAGCATTATTTTCTGGAAGTTGATCATCAGATTCTTTTGAAAATAATAAAAAGAAAAGTCTCAGAGAAAAGAGTTATATGGCTTATTGAAAGAATTTTGGAAAATAATGTTGAAGGAAATTCCAAAGGAAAAGGTATGCCTCTTGGGAACCTAACAAGCCAATTTTTTGCCAATGTTTATCTTAGCGAGCTGGACTATTTTGTGAAACATACATTACGGGCAAAATATTATATAAGATATGTTGATGATTTTGTTTTATTAGATCAATCGAAAGAAAAATTGATAGAGCACTCTCGTGGGGGGGGGGGCGATCGGGGATTTCCTGGTTAAAAATTTGCAAATTCAGCTTCACAAGCAAAAAACAAAGATTATCTCTTTGTCCAAAGGAATAGATTTTGTTGGTTTTAGAAATTTTTACAACTTTAAACTTTTGAGGAAGAGAAATATAAAAAATATAGAGTATAAAATAAAGAAATTTTCATATGGAAAAATTGAACAGAAGAAAATGGTTGAAATCTTCCAAGGATGGAAGGCTTATGCAAAATGGGCAAATAGCTATAAATTAAGAAAAAAATTGGAAATTTCCATCTAATTTAACTTCTTCTTCCACTCAACAATTTTCCCAGCTTCAATCTCAGTTTTATCGGCCTTTCTCAAGCCTGCAATTTGGCTTTTTGTTAAAATTGGAATATGCTTGACTTTAGCCATATAGTCATCAATAAACCAAAGATTTTCTTCTGATGTTGCCCAATTCAAATGGTCAAACCTAGACAAATCTACAGGATTTGTGTAGCTTCTAAGGTTTTTCTTTCCACCATCATCAATATACTCATGGAAGAAGCTCATTACCAACTCTCGGATGCTTTTGTAAATTGGTTCTCTGTAACGAAGAACAGCATGGTTTGTCTTGCTTATTGAACCCCAGAACCCATTGCGCTGAAAAACACAAATAACATGATCAAAATCTTTAGGTGTAGCCGTGAGATCAACTAAAAGAGGTTTTTCTCCATTTAACTTTAAACAAAGGGCTGCAAAGATTGCTCCTTCAATACAATGAGCTTTACCCTTTCTTAAAACAACTCTTGGAGACATGCATGTATCTTTCCCATCTTCTTCAAAGTTTATCGGGATCTTGTCAAGAAAATCCTGAATTTTTTTCGGCGTGTTTAACTTTTTCAGGATTTTCATCTCTTTCTCATTTAATCCAAACATAAAACCAAAAAGAAAACTAAATTCTTAAAGTATTCGGGAGCAGCCATAAAAAATCAATCCCGCAACAGACCCAATAATAGCAACATTATACAAAATTAGTGCTGCATCTCTTATATACTCTTTAGAATTTCTTGAATCAGTTTTTCCGATTACATTATCTCCTCTTAAAATAGGTACGTGTTTGGTCTTTCTTTCTAGCTGACTTTCTTTATTCATAATTAAAAAAAGACTAAGTGTAATTTAAATATTTTTAGGCCAATCAAACTTTAAAATTTATTCAACTTGATTTTCCAATCTCTTCCTACTATCTCCTTCTTTTGTAAATTCAAAAAACCCTCCTAACATCTCCAATTTTTCAGAATAATCCGACTCTAAGAAACGTTGTCTATATGTATAATAAAAGGCGTCTAATGTTTGATATAGATGAGATGCAGCTTTTTGCATGCCTAAATTAGCTATAGCAGATTTCATCTCAGGGTCGCTCTCGCATAGCTCCATAAAAACTATAACATGTTTATTAGGAATAGAACGTGTTCCGGTATTTATCTGAGAATAAAATGATTTAAGAGACCTTTCGTTGGCTTCAACAAGGCCTCTTTTTAGAGCGGCTTTTGCTACTTGAGACATATTCAGATATCCATGTTTTCTAAAAACTTTCATAATTTGACTTCCTATTCTTTTCATATTAAAATTCAAAAAACACAATATTTAAATATTAGTCCTCCTTTTTAGGAGAATATGAACAAAAACGAAACTCTTAAAGATCTTGGGTTAACAGAAAATGAAGTTAAAGTTTATCTTTCAGCTTTAAAAATAGGAAAATGCTCTGCTACAGAAATCAGAAAAAATGTGCAAATTTCAAATTCCCAAGTATATTCTTCACTAGACAGCCTTATTTCTAGAGGATTAATAACATATGAGAAAACACATCTTGGAAAAAGATATTCTGCTTTAGATCCTTCAGTAATAAAAGAATTAATAAATAAAAGAAACAAAATAATTGAAGATTATATCCCCTACTTGAAGCAATTGCAAAATAAAACTGCTTACTCTACAGATATTTCCGTTTATGAAGGGTTGAATGGATTTAGAACAGCTATGCTAAAACTTGCTAAAGAATGCCTTAAAAATGAAACAATATACATAATTGGCTTCTCGAATCAGGATTATAAAAATGAACAGCTATCAGCAATCTTGAGGGATGTTAATAAAATTTCTGTTCAGAAAAACCACAAGTTTAATATGATACTTGACAATAAGGATAACGTTTTTTTCAAACAAAGAAAAGAAGAAAAAATATCAAAGATAAAGTTCATGGGTGGAAATTTCAAAAGCCCAGCATCAATAGACATTTTTGAAGATTATGTTTACATTTTGATTTGGGATGAAAGCCCTTACGCAATTAGAATAAAAAACAAAAATGTCGCAGAAGGTTTTAAGGTATATTTTAATTTCTTGTGGAACATAGCTAAGTCTTAGAAAGTAAATAAAGTGGCGGTATAAAATTATAAAACCACAATGCTAACCAATATAAATCAGATTTTAGACTTCCAGAGCGTCTATAAGCATAATTAATAAATCCCATCACAGGTATAAAATCTCTAGGATGAAATATTTTCGCTCTTTCTTCTAATTTTCCTCTCTTCCTTAATTGTTCTATTGCTTGGTCTAAATACTCTGAAGGTATTAAGGCTTCTTCTGCTGCAGCTCTTAGTTGTTCATAAGTAATCAGTTCCGCATCTCTGCTTGCTCTTTGTTCTATTTCTACAGCATAAGCTAAAACCTCTCTTACTTTCTCGTCCGAAAATTTTAAACCACTAAATCTCATATCATTATGTACTAATCTAATTTATTTATAATTTACTCTTTTATCTTAAAATAATATTAAACTTTGAAACCCTCCAGAAATTCTTTTTCCATAAAATGAAGTTCTCCAGGGATAATAAAGCAAAAAGGAGCTTTTATTTTTTCTTTTTTTAAGCTCTCTATGTCCTTGTAGTAAATATGAGAATCTTTAAGCCCAAGGCGCTCACAAACTACTACCTTACCAATATTAACTTTCATGTTTTTGCAATCTTCTTTCAGCCTTTTAATCGCATCTTCGAACTTTAACCCAATATCAACAAGAATTAATGTATGCGCCTTGACTTTCAAATTTTCCCTTACAATTTTTAAGTAACTATCAGCCGGAAAATTTGGAAGGCTTGTTGTTTTTCCAAACTTATATGGTTGCAATCCAGTCTCTGCAACAGCATCAAGTATTGAACCAGCATGAATTATTTTAATTTTAATTTTCTTTTCAATAGCTTCTTTTATTATTGCGGTATGGGTTGTAGCAACAAGAGGCGAACCATAAACCAAAAGAACAACATCGTTTTCCTTTGCCCCGCCAAGAAAATTCAGTCCTTCAACAAACTCTCTTCCTACAGCCATAAACTTTTTCCCTTTAAACTGTTTTACAAGTTCTGAAATTTCATAAGGAAACTCAATAGTGTAAGTATCAACATAAACTTTATCAGCTTTTGAAATGATTTCATAGGCTTCTTTACTGTACCCTTTTTCATTTAATCCTAGACCTATTATGTATAGCATTGAAAAAAGAGAAATTAGTGGTTTTTAAGCTTAACTCGATTTGGAAAACTTTTCTTCTATAATTCTTGAGATTGGTTTTCCTGTTTTTTTCTTTAGTTCTTTAAGCTTATTTATAGTTTCAATTGAAAGAGTTACATCTATTCTCTTTCTTTGAAAAGGCAGTTCTCTAGTTTTATCATAATTTTCCAAGATTTCAAATACTTCTTTGTATTTTTTCAATATTATATCTTTATTTGATTGCATTTTTTAGTCTCCTTTCAATTTTTCTTATATCATGAATATTATCACTTGCAATTGAGATTATATGATGTATTAGCAACTCACGATCCACGGTTTTTTTAAACTCGCTGACAAATTTTAATGATAGGTAAGTAGCAGTTCTTTTATTACCATCTGTAAATGGATGATCCACAAGAATAGCTCTTAATAAATATGCTAATTTTTTGTAATTTCCAATTTTTCTCTCATTTAATTTATCTAGTGCATAATCTAAACTAGCATCATTTCTTAAATTTCCGCCAAATCCTTTGTTTATTCTCAAAATTTCTTCCTTGCCAATTTTCATACACATAAATATTGGCAAGATACTTTATAAATCTTTCTTTCTTCAAATAAAAATTGGTAAAAGGAGGTAAAAAATGGTTTTAGAAGTTAATGTAAATTTATGGGCTGTTTTGGTTTCTGCGATAGCTGCTATGATTATTGGCTCTCTATGGTACGGTCCGTTATTCGGAAAAGCATGGATGAAGCTTTCTGGAATGACGCCGCAAAAAATGAAGTCAATGAAAACAAGCGTTAGCAAAGCATATCTGCTTGGGTTTATAGGAGCTCTTGTGCTTGCATATGTCCTTGCAATTATTATTGGATGGGCTGGAGCTGTTGACGTTTGGTCAGGAGTTGTTGTAGGATTTTGCGTTTGGATTGGATTTAGCGCAACACATGCCCTAGGAACAGTTATCTGGGAAGGAAAATCTTGGACAGCATTCTGGCTTCATGGCATCGGTGGATTAGTTAGTCTAGTTATTCAGGCTGCAATTCTTGCTGCTTGGTAGTTCTTTATTTGATTTTTAATTTCTTTTAGAATTCTTTTATTTTATCTTTTTAAGCTGAAGCACGCTGTTGTGTTGTCTGTGTAAGTTCTCTAAACCACGATTTCGCGAAATCTTTATCATTACCTGTTAATCTGTTAGTATTTAAAGACATTCCATCTTGATCATTACCACCTTTTCTAAACATAAAAGAAGCATCATTGGAATCATGATACCTTGAAGCAACTTTAACTAAACCAGTTGTTCCATATTGTGGCTGATACCCTAAATTAAGAAGACCATCAATCTTTGAATGCATAAAATAATCAAAACTTTCTCCATCTCCTTTGAAATTAATAAGATGTGGTCTTCTTTTATCTGTAACAGCTTCTGAAACAGCACCTGAGATTCTATAAAAAGTTCTATTATCATCATCACATAAAATATGGAAAGTTAAATCTTCTGGAAAAAATAATCCTCCCACGCTTCGCGTGAAACTCATTCTAGAATAAGGGATAACTCCCTCCACCTCACATAATGTTAGGTATTTTAAAATTTCAGCTTCATTTCTTCTTAACTGTTTTGGAATTCCATTAGCCACCAAGTCTATTTCAAATTCTCTAACTTTAATGGGAAGAGTTCTTAGGGCTCTTAAAATTAAGTCATTAGAAACATCTCCAGTTTCCAGAACCTGATTGTCCATATCACTTTTATGGTTTTTTTCTTTAAATAGTTAATTATTCTTTAGAATATATTATTTTCTCAAACTTCTACTTGTAACAATTGCAACAAATGCAAAAGTGAAAAGCAAAGCATCATTTCCAAATATCAGAGAAGCCAGAACGCCGATGAAACATAAAATTATAATTAACTTAAACCAAAATTGTCCTAGTTTTAGCTCCTCTCTTGTGGTTTTGGCAAGAAAGTTCCCTATCGGAAAACCAAGAATAAGGATAAGAACTCCGATAAGCAAATTAATGACAGCCATATTAATAAATAGAAAATAGTATTAATAAAATCTTTGTTAAAATTTACACAGCAAAAAAACTTATATCGACTCTGTAGTACACACATCTGCTTGAAAAATGTCCCCCGTAAACAATCGGATCTTCTGCTGGATTTGTTAAAGCTTTAAATCTTTCCTGGCTTAAATAGATGTCATATTGGGTTCTATACTCTAAACCAGCCTCCTTTGGTTTTGCTTCAATATGAAATCCAGGCTCTTCTAAAAATTCACTTTTGGTAACCTTTTTTATTATATGCAAAACAACTTTAGGATTTCTTCCCTGCCTAACTATACATTCTAGCTCTCTTTTCTTTTCTAACTCTTCTTTATCCTTTAGTGTTAAGGATATGCTTATTCCGCCACCAATTGTTGCTATCATTTTATCAAACCTCACTCAATAAACGCTCTAATTCACCCCCTAAGTCAACTTCTTCTCCCCAATTCATTTTTTGGACCAAATTAAATACAAGTCCATAAGCATCCTCATACCTTTCATTAGGAATGTCTGTTCTGTCTACTAAGATATTTACTCCAGAAAATCTTTTGTTCGCGTAGGGTTTAAGGATTCTATAATCACTTGGATTAGGTGAAGCAAGAGAAAAAACTTTTCCATCATGCTCAAAAACTAAAATCCAAGCCATAAAAAAGAAACTATGAGTTTTATTTAAATATTCTTATATTCTACATTTCTAACCCAAAATACTCTAAAATTTCTTTAGCATTGTCTGGATGATTATGGTAATTTTCTGCCAAAACTTCCATTCTTGACCTTCTCTTGCTTGGGTCACACAAAGCATAGGCACTCAAAACGTCAAGAACATACATAAGTTCATCACCCCTCCTTCTTTCATCAGAACTTAATTTCCCCCCAGAATGAAGAATACCTCTTTGTTCACTAAGCAACTCATCAACACCTAAAAATTTTCTTAATCTAGAATGGCCATCACTAAAGTCTCTTACTGCTTGAGCTATTTCTGTTCTTTTATCAGCTAAAATTGCCCGTAGTCTTTCACTAGAAAACGGTATTCTTGTCATGAAAAAATCCAGAAAACCTGGTTTTTAATCATTTATGTTTTACACAATAAATTTTAAAATACCTTTGTTTATGTAAAATCATGTCATATAAGAAAATCTTGATTGTAGCTTCTAAATTAGACAAAGCAGGGGTTAATATAACAACCCAGCTTAGCCAATTTGGAGATTTCAAGTTTTACCTAGTTGACCAAGAAGCAATTTATACGGAAAATCTTGATCTTGAAAAGATAAATTCTTTTGATTTTGTATTATTTGCTTCAAAGCATCAATCTGAAAGCAAGGAAAAAACGCTTTCTGTTCATGCTCCTGGAAATTGGCGTTCTGCTGAATACGGAGGGGTTCCAGGAAAAGCATGCATGAGTTCTGCGATTTTCATGAAGCAAATGTTTGAAAAAATGCATGAAAATATGTTGCAATACAACCTAAAGGAATACAAATTAACACTTGAAGCAACACATCATGGGCCTTTAATAGAAAAGCCCTGTGTTTTTGTTGAAATTGGCTCTACTGAGAATGAATGGACAGATAGGCGTGTTGGTTTTATTGTTGCAAAAGCAATCTCAGAAGCTTTGAAGAGCTTTAAGCCAAATCCATACAACGAAGTAGCTGTAGCAATTGGAGGCCCCCATTACTGCCCAAACTTCAATAAAATTCAATTAAGGTCAAATGTAGCAATAAGCCATGTAATCTCTCAGTACGCTTTTCCAATTACAGAAGAAATGATACTTGAGGCAATAAATAAAACAGAAGAAGAAGTTGATTTTGTTGTTCTAGACTGGAAAGGCCTTGGAAACGCAGAGCATAGACAAAAAGTTATAGAAATTCTGGACAAAAATTATATAAGCTACAAAAAAACAAGTGATGTTGGGAAGTGAAAATTCCTACTTATAGGTATGGAAAAGTTTAAATATTGATTCCTACTTAGCTGGATATGATAATAAAAAGACCGTTAGGAGAAAAAGGACAGGTTGTTATTCCAAAAGATATAAGAAAGATGTTAAAGTTGCGTAGTGGTGAAAATATTGTTTTTGAAGTAAAAAATGAAGAAGTAAGCATAAAGAAAGAACAAGATCCTGAAGATATTCTCAATCAATTTTTTACAACAATCAAAAAAAAGAAAAATATAACTCTTGAAGAAATAAGAAAAATAGAGGAAGAGAGTTATGATTTACCTTGACGCCAATATATTTATTTATGCCGCTTTAGATAAAGGAGAAAAAGCCAATTCATGTAAGAAGATTCTTGAATCGGTATCACTTAAAAAAATAGCCGGATTTACTTCTACTTTAACTTGGGATGAAGTTGTTTATTCATTAAAAAAACACGCCCCCCTAGAAGAAGTGCAAATACAAAGCAGTCTATTTCTCAAATTACCAAATTTAGTTTTTTTGGAGCCGAGTCTAGAAATTATAGAAAAAGCAGAGGAGCTTTGGCTAGAATATAATTTAAAACCAAGAGATGCCATACACGCTGCCACAGCTATAATAAACAAAATAAACAAAATAGTTTCAGATGACTCAGATTTTGATAAAATTAAAGAATTAAAAAGAATAAAAATTCTTAGCAAATGATTAAGCAGCAGGCTGCATTGCTTTTTCAAGGCCTTTAAGAAATTCTACTTCTCTAGCTGTAAATTCCGCAAATAACCCTGATAACGACGTACGACCAATGTGATTCCCTTCTTTTGCATTTTCATGGATAAGATATCCTAAAGGATTTTTGAGAGTTGTTCCTTTTGTTGTAGAACCACACCACTCACCCTCTCTATAGTTTGTATGTGTTATTAAAACACCCCGATCACTAGAGTCATATTCGGATAAAACCGCAGAGTTTAAATTCTTAGCTATTCCTTCAGCAAGTTCTTCATCTTCTCCTTCGTAGAGAATATCGTATCTTCCCAATCCAACCGGTCCACCACCAAGATTTCCAATTCGAAGATATAGACTACCATTCTCTTCATTTGCAGGTTCTTTAACGAAATATCTTGTTGTCATTTTTTATTTTTTAAGCTCTTTGTTGATAGTGTCCTTGTAATTTCCTACCAGAACTTAACTCTGTTGCCTTATAATAGAAATTAGTATCTTGGTCTGAAACACCCAGAGCTTCTCTCATAGCCCCTATAAGCGCTCCATCTACACCGTCTAACTTCCCTTTAAAAGGTACTTGAGAAGCCAATTTCAAAACATCAGTCGCCATTCTTTCAGACGATCTACCAGTTCCACCAATTACCGCGTCTCTAAAATATAAATTAAGATTACCAGCATGTATCTCATAAAAACATTCAAGTCTCTCAATAAAAGTTTCCATTGTCATTTATTTTTTAACTTCCTTTTTTATTTTTTGAAGATTTCCTGATTCATTAATAAAATAAATTGTTCCATCCTCTGCGAAAAATTTATATCTTTCATCAGAAGATTGTCTTAATCTTTCATAAGTGCTGTCTCTTCCAAGAAAAATATAGTCGAGACAACTGCGACAGGTCCCAGTAGAAATTCTAATATCATTAACTCCATCTTGATTCATGTCTCTAACTTCTTTTATTGTTGGTTCACATGCCCCTAAACTTAAAGCAACCAAGCCACTAATTAATGCTGATCTTACTTTTTGAGGAAATAATTGTCTTTTAACTTCGGCGTTCGCAGCTTGTAAATCCTCATGTGTATGATACTCTCTACCATCTTTTCCTTTGTAAGGATTTTCCATGTATCCCTCTGGTCTTGGTATACTTTTTTCCATATTTTCCTTAGCAACGCTTTATTTTTAAATCTTTCTGATTGTTACTCTTTTAGAATTAAAACTGCTTCTTCCTTTATCTCTTTTTCTTCCAAGCAACAACTCCCACAACAATACCATAAGCAACTAATCCTAACCCGCCTACGATAATTCCCAACAAAGGTGAGAGTGCCAACCATCCAGGATATTTCAGCTTCTCAAAAACACGCCAGTTGGAAATGATAAAAAGAACTCCAACTGCAATCCATCCCAAAATAGGAACCAACAATAAAAATATCCATGCCCAATGAAATCCTCCGAGTTGAAGCCACATTGCTATATTTGCAAAGGGTATCCAGGCAAGCCAAGGATGTTTATGACCTCTTTTCTTTGCAATTGTATACCAAGCCAACGCAAAATAAATGTAAATAGCCAAAACAATAAGTAAAGCTAAAAGAATAACTGCTATAATTGCTGCCCAAATAGCTCCACCAAATAAAGCGCTTCCATAATCTGAACTATTCCAATTCCAATAATTCCAATTTTCCAAAGCCATAAACAAAGAAATAGAAGCTTCTTTATAAAACTTTTTTATCTATCATAAACATTCTTACGATGTCCAATTTTAAGAACAATAATCACTTCTTTTTGTCTTAAAATATCTGCAACAACTCTCCAATCCCCCACTCTTAATTTAAATCCATGAGTTTCAGTTAATTTTTCAAAAAACCCGAAAGGATTTTCTTTACAATCTTGAAGCTTATTCCAGATTCTTTCTTTAATTTTTGTTTCTAATTTATTAAGTTCATGAAGAGCTCTCTTTTCAAAAATAATCTTATACATTATAACCCAAGGATTTTTTTTGCCTCAGCTTCTGTATAGAAATCCCCTTTCTTAACTTTTTCTCTAGCTTCTTTAATCTCTAAAATTGTTTTTTTGCTAAGTTTAGGCTCTTTCTCAGTCATTTTAGCCAGATAAATAAGTTTTCTTACTAATTCATCATAACTTTCATTTTTGTATTGTCTAAACTGATCCAGTTCTTCTTTGGTTTTAGGATTTACTCTAATTGTTGTCTCCATATACAATTATATACATATGTAGATTATTTAAGCTTTTCGTTTAATGGTTTCAAAAAACTTTATAACACTTATCTTCCTTAAGTCTTCATGGTAAAAACTCAGAAAAATGTTCTTGATTTTAGAACAAAGGAAAAAATTGAAGAGTTTTTTGGAAATATGAGCCGCCACCAGAAAAAGTTTATCTCATGGCTTTATGAACTAGCTACAAGAGATGAAAAAACAGGGCTTTACAATAACAAGTTCTTTGAAAGCATTCTCGGAATGGAAATGGAAAAAGCTCAAAGAGGTTATGAAAAACTCTGTCTTTTAATAATTGATATAGATTTCTTTAAAAAAATAAATGATACTTATGGTCATATCAAGGCAGATAGTTTCCTTAAACGTTTAGCTTTGATTTTAAAAAAACAGCTCAGAAGGTCAGACATTGCCGCAAGATTTGGAGGCGAAGAATTTTTCATACTCTTACCGCAAACCAACTTAGAAAAAGCAAAGAAAATAGCCTCAAGAATTAGAAACGCCATAAAGTCAGATAAAATCCTAGGAAAATATGGAATAACTGTTTCGGGGGGAATAACAATGTACAAACAAAAAGAAAGAGAAAAACCGTTTAAAGAAAGAGCAGACAAAGCTCTTTACAAAGCAAAAAATACCGGCAGAGATAAATTTGTTGCTTTGAGCTGAAATGAGAAAATATAATTTTAATATAATAACTAGTTTTATTTTTTTAATTCCCGCTACTTTATCCTTTTATAACAAAATCTATTGGCATTTTCTTATAATTCTGGCCTCAGCAACTTTATCTGTTTTATATCATTTCGCAAAACAGAAAAAATTTAAAGAATCAGATAAAATACTAGCAATAGCCTTAATGGTTTCAAATCTTTATCTCTTATATCTTTCTGGTTTTATTTTTGTTTACACAATTCTTGTAATGCTCTTTATTGCATTTGGTTTTTATTTTTTGCATAAAGCGAGAATTAGTAAGTACCCTTTAAACCATCCCATATGGCACCTATGCTCCATTATGATAACTATTTTGTGTATCTTAGCTTATTCTAAAATTTAAAACCCTGTAAAAATTCAAAGCTCCTTATCAACCTGGTAGTTTTGAGCATAAAAATTATTTACCGCAAAACTTGGCATCTTACCTATTACTCTTTGAACTTGATCTGATATGAAAAATTTCCTGTTTGCTTTAATATACCTTTCATATTTTTTCAAATGCTTTAAATCAGTTCCTAAGGCGCGTTTTGCAGCATAAGTCCCAAGAAAAGCTGCCCAAGGCAATCCCGGATTTCCCAAAACATACTGCACATTCTTATTTTTTCTGTCGAAATCTACAATAGGCATGATATCTTTTGCTATATCTATCAAACCAGGCCAGTATGCAACAAATTTCAGCCTTTCCAATTGTGGGAATTGTTTTTTGAATCTTTTTATCATACTTCTTACTACAACATCTGAATTAAACTCATTAGGAGAATAAAACGCTAACAAAGAACTTCCCCCTAAAAGAAGTCTATCATCTTTTGTTATCTTAAAATAATCATATACTAGTTTTGAATTCCAACACATAAACTTTCCTTTTGGAAAAACAGATTTAATTTCTTTTTCCGTCATTTTCTCAGAAATAGTAAGGAAAGTTTGAGCATGATACACCTTTCTTGCAAAATCGGGATTTAATTCAGGCTTTGGTTTATCAACACAAAATATGATTTTCTTCGCTTCAACACTTCCAGATAAAGTATGTACTGTACTCTCTGAAATTTTCAAAACTTCAGAATTCTCAAATACTCTGACATGCTTTTTCATCAAGATTTTTTTCAACCCTTTGCAATACATTCTAGAATTTATTGAATAAGTACCATAAGTAGCTACACCAGCAGTATAACTGTTTGTATTTAATATGGAGCCAAGTGCCTTTTTATCATAATACTTGTATTTAACCTGCATTTTTTTGCTAGCCAAAGCCTCATCTTTCATTTTTTCTTCCCCAGAACCTTTAGAGCCGAGAAAAAGGCAATTCTGAGGCTCAAAATCGCAGTCTATTTTGTATTTCCTAACATTGTTTGCCATTTCCTCAACCCCAAGAACAGGGATTTCCCAAACAATTTTGGCGTCCTTTAATCCATACCTATTTATCATTTCTGAAAGACCAAGTTCTGAAGAAGGCGTCAAAAAACCTGAGCTTTTCCCTGAAGAAGACCCCCCGCAATAAGATTTTTCAAGAAGAACAACTTTTTTGCCTTGGTTTTTAAGATAAAGTGCAGCATGCAATCCGGCAATACCGCCACCAACAACGAGATAGTCTGTTTTTATGTGCTTAGAAAGTTTTGGACAAATAACATTATCCTTAAGATCTTTTTCCCACCAATTTTTTAATATCATTTTCTCTTTTATTCAACTAAAGGGTTTTAATTTTTAAACATTCTCTTATAAAACCAACTCCCACAAAGATAGTTTTTCAAAGAATAATTTTTTAGCCGCAATCTCTTTAGACTTATATTCCAATTTGCCAAAATCAACGTCTTTTGAAAGCGAACTTGTTATAATAAAGATCTTTCCCCCATTATTCAGGTGATTCTTTGCCCCTTTCAAAAATTTAACAATCAACTCACTGCCATCTTTGCCGCCAGTTGTTGCTGTTCTTGAATTTTTTGGCTCATTCTTATCATAAGGCAAATATGGAGGGTTAAAAACCACTAAGTCGAATTTTCCTTTTGTATTGCTAAATAGATCTGACTGAATAACTTTAAACCCTAAATCTCTGCAATACTTCACTGCTTTATTATTAATATCTGCTCCTAAAATATTACCAATCTTCACCCCAGAGCCTAAAGCAGTCTGCAAACTTATTCCGCTTCCACAACCCATTTCTAAAAACTTTAAATTAGAATTAACTTTTAATAAATTAGTGAGCTTTTTCTTTAAAACCGCAGACATTAAATAAGAATCTTCTGCTGGTTCGTAGATTTCTGACATTTTGATTTACATCACAGAAGCTTTTTCAATAACAACTCTTTGCAGAGGCCTGTCTTGAGAATCTGTTTCAACTTTTGCAATTTCATCAACAACTTCCATACCCTGAACAACTTTTCCAAAAACAGGATGTCTTCCATCTAAGAAACCATTATTAACAAGGTTTATGAAAAACTGGCTTCCTCCAGTATTTGGGCCAGCATTTGCCATAGAAATTGTCCCCCTATTATTCTTGTCTAAAGAGGTTCTTGTAAATTCATCTTTAATTGTGTAACCAGGACCGCCAGTTCCTGTTCCTTGAGGATCTCCACCTTGAATCATAAAGCCCTCAATAACCCTATGAAAAATAACTCCATCATAGAAACCTTTGGAAACCAAGGTTTTAAAATTACCAGCTGTGACTGGCATTTCACTATAAAGTTCTATTACAATATCTCCATGATTCGTTTCCAATTTTACTTTAGTTTTTTTGCCAGATGCCATGTTATTTATTCCAAATATGATTAGTAAGACTAAAATAATTGCTGCGATTATAAATATTGTCTTTTTGGTCAGCTTCATTACATTCTCTTCATTTTTTATATTTATAAATCATTAGTCTCCACAAAATTAAAAGATACCATTATAAATTATAAGAACGATAAAAAGCTATGGAAATATCAGCTTTGGCTTCTGGATCTTCTGGCAACTGTTTCTACATAGCAAATGAAAAATCAGCTGTTTTAATAGATGTGGGTATATCGGCTAAACAAATACTATCAAGACTTGTTAATGTTGGAGGAGATGTAAGGAAGATAAAAGGCATTTTCATAACTCATGAACACTCTGATCACATAAGAGGTGCAGATGTTTTAGCAAGAAAACTGAATATTCCAATATTTGCAACAGAAGCAACTCAAAACCACGGCTTTTTATGTTCAAATGAAAACTTAATTAAAACTATAAAGAAAAGTTCTACCACAGATGTTAAAGGGTTGCAGATAGAAGCTTTTTCTAAATCTCATAGCGCTGCTGATCCTGTATCTTATAACATTTATGAAAAGAAAAAAATTTCAGTAATAACAGACGCAGGATATGCTTGTAAGAATATAAAAAAACATATTGCCAGTTGTGACTTTCTCTGCATTGAAGCTAATCATGATGAAAAAATGCTAGAAAACGGGCCGTATCCTTATTATTTGAAAAAGTGGATTGAAAGTGATAAAGGACATTTGTCTAATCGTCAAGCTGCCTTATGTACTCTTGAACACGGATCTGTTAAATTAAAGAGAGTAGTTCTTTCACACTTAAGTAAAACAAATAACACGCCAGAAATTGCTCTAAGAACCTTTTCTAAGATCATTAAAGAAAGAAGAGATCTTTCTCCCATAGTTAACGTTTCTCTAAGAGAAGAGCCAACAGAATTATTTAAGATTTAAACGCCCACCACAAGAAACTAACTTTTTGTTAGACCCTAAGATTAGAAAAGAAGTTTCGCTTAAATAATCTTTCTAAAATAAACTCTATCAACACCAAGTCGTTTCATGAGACTTCTCATAAAATTGATAAGCTATTTAAGGGGGTAAATCCATTTTTCGGAGAAGAAAAATGAACGAATTTCTTACTTATGCCATTGATAAGAGCAAAAACATTTACTGTTTAAGAGGCATTATAACAAAGAAAAATAAATTAAAAGCAAGTCTTATATATGTTAATGTAAAAAAGAGTTTAGCAGATAGATACAACCCGCAGAGCGGTCTTTTCTATGCACGCAGAGTATTAGACACAAAATTGGATAATTCTTATATAGGTGATTTGGATAAGAAAACTCAAGTTAAAATTAAAAAATATAAAATAAAAAACCAAAATGACTTTTTCTTAGAAATCCCAGTAGTAGAAATAAAAAAAACAATTCCCCCGATGCCATTAAAGAAGAACTATTCCTCTTTATCAAAAGAAATAAAGAAATTTGTAGACTTTTTAGAGACTAAAGGAATTCCTAAAAGTAAAATGTTTTTATATGGAACGAATGTTTTAGGACTAGAAAGACTGGAAAATAAGAAATACAAATATTCACCAGACTTTGATTTAGCAATAGTGGGTCTGAAATACAACAAAAAACTTAATGAAATAAAAGACCAAGATTTTGCTAAATATACTAGTTACAAAAGAGATAAGATTGTTTATTCTAAATACAAAGGAAATAATAAGTTCTTGCTTGCCAAATATAGATCCAAATCAAAATTGTCATTTATTTTACCAAAAAGAAAAGGGAGGATGATTGATATAAGATTTATAAGAGAGTCTCCTAAAAGGTACATAATAAAGATACCCCTCAAACGTCCTTCTCTTACTATTAGTGGAAATGTTGTGGATGATTCAGAGGCTCCAACAATGCCTGCAAAATACTTTATTATTACAAAAAAAGGAAAATTAATCACAGTGATAACAGACATGTTCAGATATCTTGGTGCTGCTTGGAAAGGGGATTTTGTTAAAGTTAGAGGATATTTTATAAGAAAAAATAACACCCTTTTCTTAACTAAATATGATCATTATATCTCTCCAATAAAAAAGTCATTTTAAAAAACGCCCACTGCAGGAATCGAACCTGCGAGCCCCGAAGGGCCGAGATCTTTGCTCTCTCAAAAGAGTGCGGAAACTTGCTCTCTTAAAGGAGATGGTGCGGAAGAACCTTGGTTCTTCTGCTTAGCAATCTCGTGCAATACCATTATGCGAAGTGGGCACAAATCTATAGAATTCCGAGAGATTATAAAGATTTCTTTAAGAAAAAATAGCAGAGGTGGGATTTGAACCGCACGATCTCGGGGTGTCCCACGTAAATATTTATTATCTTTAATATGGGCCCCGCGAGGACTCCAGGCTCCTCCACTCTGCTATAAGAATTGATAACTGCTGTTACTTTTAAAGCTTACCTTTCTCTCTTAGAAAATTAAGTTTCTTGATATTCTTGGGATGTCTAAACCCAATTTCGCTAATCCATTTCTTTAGATGTTTATATCCCGAAATTTCTACCGAGTATGTTACATAAATCTTATTAGTTCTTTTATCAAACTGTTTTCTTTCATAAATACCCACTTTATATCCCTCTTTATTCAAAAAATCCTTTATTTCTTCAATAAAAGGCCGACTTTTTGATACACCAATTATTACAGGATAATTTCTCTTTTTAATTGCTAAATGGAAATCTGTGTCTGCTAACCCTGAAATAAAATTTCTTACAAATTCTTTATCCTTTAGAATTATTTTTGGAATTGTTAAAGAGTCATATTTTTTACCTAAGGGCAATCCGATAAACTCTGTTAAGTATTTTACCAGAGTTTTTGAGTTAAGACTGAAACCATAACCTTTGCCGTAAAGTTTAGTTTTTACATTAAAGCCGAATAATTTTTTAATCAGGCTCTTTATTAAAATGTCATAATACTCTACTTCATCGGAAGGGTTTCCGACACCAGCAATCCAATACTCTTTTTTATTCTTTCTGTAACCTATGCTTCCATCACCAGCTAAGAATCCACAGAAATAGGCTAGATCTTTAGTCATTTTTTGAGGAAGTTTAATTTTTTTAATTCTCTCCTTTGGCGTTAATTTAAACACAAATTTTTCATTATTTTCTCCATCATTAATAGTTTGTTTCTTATATCTCCCTTCATTCCAAAGATTTTCATAAATAGAGAATCTATATTTACAATTCTTACACCCATAGCGCTGAACTTTTCCCAAAATCCTTGATTCTCTAGTCCCTTTTTTAGCTACTTTATCACTATGACATCTCAAACAAACTATCTCTTCCATAACATTGAAATTTAGGCCCCCAACTTTAAATTCAATTCTAACCATCCTTTCGGAGTTAAAAACACTTAAAAACAAAAGTTTTCTTCTCAAAAAATGGTTTTACTTTTAGGCATTGATGATGCGGGCCGAGGTCCCGTGCTTGGTCCAATGATTCTTGCCGGCTGTATCATAGATTCAGAAACAGAGAAAGAATTTAAGAGATTAGGCATTAGAGATAGCAAACAATTAACTCAAAAGCGCCGAGAGTTTTTAGAAGAAATAATAAAAGAAAAATCAAAGGATTTTCATGTTATTTCTATATCTCCAGAAGAGATAGACACAAGCAATACAGAGGGAATAAAGCTTAATGAAGTAGAAGCTTTAGCTGCTGCAAAAATAATTAATAAATTGAATTCTGCCGCGAACACAGGCGACACAAAAGTAAAAGTCATAGTTGACTGCCCCTCAAATTCTATAACAAAATGGTCCGATTTTCTTAAAATGCATATAAACAATCTTTCCAATCTTGAAGTTTCCTGCGAACATAAAGCAGATCAAAACCATGTTGTTGTTTCAGCAGCTTCAATACTTGCTAAATGCCAGCGTGAGCGGGAAATGGAAAAGCTAAAAGAAAAATACGGTAAGGAAATCGGTTCAGGATACACCTCAGATCCTGCAACAAGAAAATTCCTTACAACAAATCTAAAAAAGCACGATAACAAAGGAATTTTCAGAAAAAGCTGGAAAACCTATAAAGATGCCAATAGCAGCTCACATCAAAAAAAGCTTTTTTGATTAAATTCTTCTATAAGTAATTGGCTCACCGAGCGAACTTTTATTTCCAGTTAAATCATTAACTCTTGCTTTTGAAAAGAGATAATCTAAATCAGATCTTCTAGAAGCATCTAAGTAAGTTCTAGCCAAAACCTCAGCTTCAGAAAGCAAGAAAGGTGTACTCGCGCTAAATGTGGTTTTTGCTTCTCTAACCAAATATCCTTCATTTAAACACCATAAAATAATATTTTCAGCACAATCTGCTAGCTCGTTATCGCTAATCTTTAAGACTTTAGCTAAATCTTTTATTCTAGGATGGGATAAAGCAATATAACCATTATTAGTAGAATGAACACCTTCTAAAGCCCCCATTTTTTTAAGCAGGCCAACTAAATCAAATCCTTGATGAGTTATTCCTTCAAGATAACCAGCTAAGCCATTTTCTACAACCCAAAGGCTAGATTCTTTTTTATTCTCTTCAGATAGTTCAAATAAATGTGCGATCCAAAAACTATCATTACCGTTAGTAGAATGAGCTTGAGTCCCTCTATGCCATCCATAAAGACGATTTGCCATCCATTGGGCTGTTTGGGATTTTTGCTTTCCAGCATTTAAAAATAATTTTAAAGCATCACAGCTTGGTTCGCTAAATAATTCAGCATATCTACTTTGATTTTCAGATTCAATTCTTTCTACTTCTACCATAGTTTGCGTCATCAAACTTGGTTAATAATTAATTATTTAAAGATTGTTATATTGCTCTTTATCTCTTTGTTCAACCTTAAAATATTAAGATATTTCTCCGAATTCTTTAAAAATAACCTTCTCCTGTTTTTTACAATGAGTTATATAAAAAAACTGGTGATGCATGGCTTTAAGAGTTTTCCGAGAAAAACAGAGATTCCTTTCACACCGGGAATTAATGTAATTTTGGGTCCGAACGGAAGCGGAAAATCGAACGTGTCAGATGCTCTGTGTTTTGTTTTAGGGCGTTTGAGTATTAAATCCATGCGAGCAGCAAAAGCGGAAAATCTTATTTTCTTGGGGACAAAAGAAGCGTCGCCGGCAAAAGAAGCTTCTGTCGAAATAGTTTTTGATAACTCTGGAAAAATATTTTCTACGGTGGGAGATGAATTGACAATAAAGAGAATAGTAAGAAAAACGGGCCAAAGCATCTACAAGATAAATGATGAAACCAAAACAAGACAAGAAATTTTATCTCTTTTAGCACAAGCCGGAATAGACCCAAATGGATTCAACATAATCCTTCAGGGAGAAATACAAAACTTCGTAAGGATGCAGCCAGAGGAGCGTAGGGGGATAATTGAAGAGGTCTCCGGTATCTCAATTTATGAATCAAGAAAAGAAAAATCTCTCCATGAGCTGGAAAAAACAGAAGAAAGACTGAAAGAAGTAAGTTCAATTCTTCGTGAAAGAACTGCTTATCTTAATAACCTTGAAAAAGAAAGGCAGCAAGCTCTAAGATATAAGAAACTTGAATCAGATGCTGCAAAATTTAAGGCCAGCATAATAAATCATGACCTATCCAGAAAAAAGAAAGAAGCCGAAAAAATAAATTCAGATATAGAAGATGAAAGAAAGAATGTCGAAAGGTTAAAAAAATCAATAAATGAAATAGGAGCTTTGATATCTAGCTATAAATCAAAAGTGGATGAAATTAATTCTAAGATACAGAAATCCACAGGTTTAGAACAGGAAAAACTCAACCAGGAGATAGCTAACTTAAGGGCAGAACTTGCAGGAATGGAAGTAAATCTTAAGAATCATGATTCTAGAGTTTTGAATATATCAAAGCAAAAACAGGATGTTCAGGAATCTTTGAAGGAAGTTGAAAGCTCAATAAAAGAATTGAAAACTGAGCCCGTAACAGAAGAAAAGAAAAAAAGGGAGCTTGCTGAAAAAAAGAAATTATTCGATAGACTTGAAGAGCAAAGAAAAAGGTTTTATATGATAAAATCAGAATTGGCTTCTGTAAAAGACAGGCTTCAGGATAAAAGCAGCCTCCTTCAGAATTATAATGGTGAATCAGATTTTTTATTAAGACAGATTGAATCTATTTCTTTGGAAATATCTGATTCGAAGACAAACAAATCAAAACTTGACAAATTAAATGAGCATTTTACGCAGCTCAAGCTTTCCCTTAACAAACAGTCAAAGAGAAGAATTGAACTTGAGAAAAAAATCCTGATAAATAACACAGAAATAGAAAACCAGAAAAAAATCATTGAAAAAATCTCAAAACTCGACATATGCCCCGTATGCAAAAGCAAAGTCACACCACAGCATCTTGAAGAGATTAGGATTGAAACTTTGCCAAAAACAGAATCTCTTAAGAAAGAAATAGATGCTTATTCTGCCGAGATGAGCGTCTTATTGAAAAGCTATGACGATTCTATAAAAGAAGCAGAGCAAACAAAAGAGAAAATATCAAAAACAGAATCTGACATTAACAAGATATATAGCATAGAAGAAAAGAAGTTTCAAATTAAAAATCTCTATGAAAAATCAGAAAGAACAAAGGCAGAGATATCGCTTTTGGCTAAAAAAATAGAATCTCTTGAAAAGTCACTTTTGGAAAATTCAAACGTGGAAGAAAAATATGATACACTGGGCCTTGAAATACAGGATATTTCTTTAAGAACAAGAGAAACGGTGCAATCAGAAACCGGTTTCAAAACCAGGGAAATTGAAAGATTCAGGATTTCTTTAAAGCAATTGTCAAGAGAAGAAGAGGATGTAAAAAATGAATTCCTTAAAATTAAGAAGAACTTTGAAGAGAAGCAGAAAATTCTTGCAGAGAAAAAGCATCAGGAAGAAGAACTGAGTAAAAAATTCCAAGCGCTAATCTCAGAACGTGAAGACTTCCATAAAAAAATACGCGAGTGTGAATCTGAAATTCTTTCCAAACAGCACGGTCTTAGGTCAACAGAAGAAAAAATGAATGAAATGAAAATTGAAAAAGCAAGAGTTGATGCAGAAGCAGAAAACCTTGCAACAGAAATGCTTTCCTTTCCCGGAATAGAAACAATATCTGGCAACAGAGAAATGCTGGTTCAAAGATTTACTAAAACACAAGAGGAGCTTTCAAGAACCGGAACAGTAAACCTTAGGTCTTTGGAAGTTTACGACTCCATAAAAAAGGAATATGATTTAATAAAAGACAAATCAGATATTATTCTAAAAGAAAAGGAAAATATCCTGAAAGTAATCACTGAGATAGATATCAAAAAGAAAAAGATTTTCGCACAGACATTGAAAAAGCTTAATGAGCTTTTCTCAAGAAATTTCTCTGAGTTAAGCACAAAAGGCCATGTTTTCCTTCAGGTTGAGACGACATCTAAAGAATCTGATGAAAAAGAGTCTTCTGATGATGACTCTGGCGTTCAGATAATTGTAAAAACGGGGCATGGAAAATACTTCGATGTTAGGTCTCTTTCTGGAGGAGAACAAACTCTTGTAGCTCTTTCCTTGATATTTGCAATTCAGGAATACAGACCTTATTATTTCTACATTCTTGATGAAATTGATGCCGCGCTTGACAAAAGAAACTCTGAAAGACTTGCCGGATTGCTGAATAAGTACATGCAAAATGGGCAGTATATAATAATCACACACAATGATGAAGTCATATCAAAGGCAACAAACCTTTATGGTGTAAGTATGCACGAAGGTATTTCTAAAATAATTACTCTTAAAGTATAGTGCATAGACTTCCGTGAACAGGAAGTTCGCGTCGTATGCATGAAGGTATTTCAAAAATCATCAGCCTTAAAGTATAGCGCATAGACTTCCGCGAACAGGAAGTTCGCGTCGTATGCATGAAGGTATAAGTAAAATTATTAGTTTGAAGGTTTAAAGTATTTTTTCTAATTTTCCTTCTCTAGATACATACTCTGCTTCTGCCATAGTTACAAAACGACCTTTATGAATAGAATAATCTACAATTCTATACTCAAACCCATTTACTCTTATTGTAACAAAAATTCTTCTTTCTTTAATTGTAGGATCCAGCCCCCCTATTTTTGCATTATGATATTGTGTAGTTTCAACTGATTTTAAAAATTCAAGTTCTCCTAATAATCCTGTTAATCTTTCTATGGGAATCGAAAATTCATTAGTTATAGCGGCTTCCGTATTCATAACTATCATACAGAATAATTGCTTATAACTATTATTATTTTTCATTACATATTTAAATTAAGGAATTTTTATTATTCTTTGTAGTTAAAAATGAAAATAGTTTCTTGGAATGTTGCCGGATTGCGCTCTTGCTTTAGTAAGGGACTTCTTGATTTCATGAAAAAAGAAAGAGCAGATGTTTATTGTTTTCAGGAAGTAAAATGCCAGGAAGACCAATTTCCTAGTGGATTAAAAGAACTAAAGAACTACGAAGCATTTCATTCCTTTGCTAAGAAAAAAGGTTATAGTGGTGTTTCTGTTTACACAAAAATTAAACCTATTAGTGTTATATCTGGAATCGGGAACAATCTTTTCGATTCGGAAGGAAGAGTTCTAGTTCTGGAATTCAAAAATCTCTTTTTAATTAATGCATATTTTCCTCACTCTCATAGAGAACTTAAAAGATTAAATTTTAAATTAGATTTTAATAAACATTTTTTGGAATTCTGCAAAAAGCTAGAAAAAACTAAGCCTGTTGTAATTGCTTCTGATTTCAATGTTGCTCATAAAGAAATAGATCTTAGAAACCCAAAACAAAACCTAAAAAATGCAGGTTTTACAAAAGAAGAAAGAGGATGGTTTGGCCTCTTTTTAAGAGAAGGTTTTGTAGATACTTTTAGAGAGTTTACTCAAGAACCTGGCCATTATACGTGGTGGGCTTACAGAAATAATCTCAGACAGAGAAATATTGGTTGGAGAGTTGATTATTTTGTTATAAGCACTAAATTAAAGAATAAATTGAAGCAGAGCACCATCCTTAAAGAGGTTCTTGGCTCTGACCATGCCCCAATACTTCTTGAACTTGGCCCCGATTAGATTTTAAATCGTTAGAACTAAGATCTGCTGATCCAAGCAAGATAAGTCCATGAGTCCACCTTCCATAATCTTCAACACGATAGCTTACAGAGTTCTGATCGTAATATGAAATATGAATAGAAACTTTTCTTTCTTCAACCTCATCTTTACCAATCAAAGAGATCATTCGCGGATCGTGTTTAATTTCTACATCTCTAAGAGCTTTAATTTCTCCAGCAACTAGCGCCTCAAGATTCTCCAAAGGAAAAAAAGGCGTTGCCAAAGAACCACCAGAATCCCCAATACTAATTTTTACTTTCATAGCCAAAACCAAACAAGTTAATGGTTTATAACTATTATTCTTATTAAAAATATATAAATTCCAGACACTTTATTTCTTTATGGATAAACTCCGGCTTCTTCAAAGCCTTAAAAAAAAGAATTTCCCAGAAGAGGTGTTAGAAGCTTTTTCTGAAGTAAAAAGAGAAGATTTTATGTCTAAAGACCTTACTGAAAAAGCATATGAAGATACTGCTTTGCCTATTGGGTACGGACAAACAATTTCACAGCCATATACTATTGCTTTAATGCTTTCTGAACTCAAACTTAAGAAAGGTCAGAAGATCCTTGAAATTGGCTCTGGTTCAGGGTATGTTCTTGCTCTTATGTCTGAACTTGTCGGAAAATCAGGAAAGGCATATGGTATAGAAATAATACCTGAATTGGTTAAAATGTCAAAGAAGAATCTTCGCAATTACAAAAATGTTCTGGTTTATAACAGAAATGGTTCTGAAGGATTTCCTGAAAAGGCGCCGTTTGACAGAATTCTTTTAAGTGCCGCATGTCGTGTAATTCCGGAATCGTTAATGGCACAGCTTAAAGTAGGAGGAATCTTAGTCGCGCCTAAAGGCTCTCGCTTTGAACAGGAAATTATTGTAATAAAACGAAGATCAAAAAACGAGTTTGAATTGCTAAAAAAGCTTCCTGGTTTTGTATTCGTGCCATTTATTGGGCAGGATTAACGGCCAATTCTTTAGAAAGATTTATATACATCCACGTATTACATGTATTACAATGAAAGATACAGTAATTTCGTTAAGAATAGATGAAAATTTAAGAAATAAAATGAAGACTCATGAAGAAGTTAATTGGAGTGCCGTATTAAGAAGAGCCATAATCGAAAATTTGGAAAACAGAGAAAAAGTCGATTTTGAAAAAAGAAAAAGGGCTAGCGAAGATATGGACAAACTTAGAAAATTAAGAGTATTTGATGGGAAGAGAGATAGTACTTCAATTATAAGAGAATGGAGAGACAAAAGACATTAATAATAGATGCTTCAGTAGCTGTTAAATGGTTTCTTAATGAAGAAAATTCTGATATAGCAATAAATTTGAAGAACTCTTTTTTGAAAGGAGAGTTAATATTAATTGCTCCAGATTTAATTATCTTAGAAATATTAAATGCATTGCGCTATAATAGGCAAAAAAAGGACGAGCTTATTCGTGCAAACAAAGACGTCTTAGAATTAAATCTTAATCTAATAAAAATAAATAATGAATTGTTAATGAAAACAATAGAAAATTCCATTAAATACAATATAACTGTTTATGACGCCTTATATGTCACACTTGCCCAGGTTCACGGGACATTTTTGATAACTGTGGATAAAGGATTGTATAAAATCCCCAATGTAATTGCGTTGGAAAAAGTTTGAAGATTTTATTTTTGTGCCGTTTGTTGGTGAAGAGGAACATTAAATTTTTACCTACTACGCGCCAAAACTTTTCTTATCATGTCTGCATGGCCGTTGTACTTTTCGCCCGGATGATTTTCTAAAAAAGAAATAATATTTTCTAACCCTTCAACAATTCCGTCTAAATTATTCATTTTATGTCCTAATGCTTGGAATCTGCTACGAAAAGTTGGGAATTCAATACCAAAAACATCCACAAAACCTAGAGCATATGAACGACCTTCAAAATGTATAGTTTTTGCGCTCCCCTGACTAACAACTTCACGCAACTTACCGAAGGTATAACCTCCATGCCTGGACTTTGCTTGTATTAAGATATACGGTTCTTCTTCTGCCATTTTTCATCCAACCACACCTCTCGCTAGGTCAATTAAAAATAATAAAAATAATAAAAAAGAAAAATAAAAAGAA
>Ga0209542_10005210_pt1 | contig 26170 bp, 26 predicted proteins | sample RifCSPhighO2_01_FD_184028 | JGI IMG/M metagenome (GOLD analysis project Ga0209542, IMG submission 184028) | Soil microbial communities from Rifle, Colorado - Rifle CSP2_plank highO2_0.1 (SPAdes) (version 2) | ecosystem: Environmental > Terrestrial > Deep subsurface > Rock core/Sediment ...
ATGCCTAAGTTATACATCTCTGCTAGGCTTGCTCCTTTTCCTCCGGCTATAGGGACATCTTTGTTTGAGAGTTCGGAGAACCATTTTATGAATTCTATTTTTTGGTGCGCCTCTTTTTGAACCATCTTTTGTGAAAGTTGTGGAAGTTAATAAAGATTATGATTGAGAAGTTTTTGGGGAAAGGAAATGATTAATAAGAAATCAAGATGCTCTTTATCTTAATTAATCTATCTCTCGATTAGAAGACATTAATTTTTCGCGAGCATTCATAATTTATGCCCTAGTCAATCCAGATTAATTGAAATACCATCGGTAATATAACAACAATATCGAATTTATATTAATTATATTTTTATACTGAGAAATTATTTGTGTCTTGTGATATAGATTGATTAGTGATTAAATAATTTCTCAGTATAACTTAATTGAATTCTTTATTTCATCTTTTCAAAAACAACTTGATTTTATCTTCGGAAAATTTTATATATCCTGTTTTGCTCGGAGAGAAAAGAGTGAAAATGAAAGAATTTCCGAAACCATTGCCGTTGTGGAAGCTGATTGGACCGAGTTTTATAATTCTTGCTTTGGGGCTTGGCTCGGGTGAGGTTATTTTGTGGCCGTATCTTGTTTCAAACTGGGGGCTTGGGATTGCGTGGGGAGCCTTGCTTGGGATTACATTTCAGTTTTTTATGAATATGGAGATTGAGAGGTATGCTCTCGTTAAAGGGGAAAGTGTTTTTGTCGGGCTGGGAAAGAGGATGAAGTGGGCTCCGTATTGGTTTATTCTTTCTACTTTTATAGGGTTTGGAATTCCAGGGATAATTGCAGCGTCGGCAAAGGTGTTTTCGCATCTTGCAGGAATCGGGGATTATTTCAGGTTTGCTGCTATAGGTTTTCTTATTTTTATAGGACTGATTCTTAGTTCAGGAAAGACTGTTTATGGAAGAATGGAAAAGATTACTAAGTATGTCCTTCTGATTGGGACTCCGTTTATTTTTGTTCTCGCGGTTTTGATTGCTGAGCCGGCTGATTGGGTTGTTTTGGGGCAGGGGTTGATTGGGCGAGGGGAAGGATTTAATTTTCTTCCGATAGGAATTGGGTTTGCAGCTTTTCTGGCGGCGTTTGCTTACTCGGGGGCGGGGGGCAATCTGAATTTGTCGCAGTCTATTTACGTTAAAGAAAAAGGCTATGGGATGGGAAAATATTCCCAGAGGATTTCAGGATTTTTCAGAAGCCGAAAGGGAGAGCAGATTAAACTTTCAGGAGAGGACTTTAAAATGAATGATGAGAATTTAAAGAGGTTTAAAGTTTGGTGGAAGAGGATTTCTATTGAGCATCTGATTGTTTTTTGGTTTATTGGGTTGGTTACGATGTCTATGCTTATGCTTCTCGCGTATTCCACAACTTACAAAATTGGAGGAGATTTTGGAGAGGGAATTGATTTTGTAATCAGCGAGGGCGCGGTTATCGGACAGAGTCTGGTTCCTGCAGTCGGGCTTTTGTTTTTGATTGCCGTCGTCATAATGCTTTTCCAGACTCAGCTTGGGGTGATGGATTCAACGTCGAGAATTATGGCTGAGAATTGGGCTGTGAAGAGAGTCGGGAAAAGTGGGAAGATTAATTTGTCAAAGATTTACTTTTTATTTTTATGGGCGCAGATTCTTTTTGGAGTGATTTTGTTTTTGTTTGATTTTCAACCGCTGTTTCTGATTGTTCTCGGGGCTGTTATCAATGCGTTTGCGATGTTTGTTCATCTTGGGCTGGTTAATTGGATGAACTGGAAAGTTTTGCCTCGAGAGGTGCAGGCGTCGTGGCTTAGAAAGGGGATTATAATTTTGATTTTTGTTTTCTTCGGGGTTTTCAGCGGGATTACGCTTTGGGATAATATTTTCTGAGGGGAGTGATTAATTGAGGGAAATAATTAATTTGGTAAAATCATACTTGGTGAGTGGGATTGAATTTGAAATAATTATTTTGGATTATGCTGGTAAAATCATACTTCAGAAGAGTGATTGGATTTTGTGATAATCTGAGAAATCGGTAATAAAGTAAAATCAGATAACATCACTTAACGATTGAATTTTGTGTTAATTATTTTTGGGCGGCGGGTTTGGATGGTGAGTTCTTGGCAGGAGATGCAAACCAAGATTTATCTGACTTTTTCAAGGATAATCCTGGACCTGCAGGGGATTTTTGGCTTTGTCTTTTCAAGAATTTTTCTCGCGTCTCTTGCGACTTTTTCGTTTGCTGCTGAGACAAAGAATATTTCTTTTCCGGGATTTAGGAGGGCGGCTCTGCCGATTGTTATTCCGAACGAATGTTTCATTCCCGACGACAAACGGTCTGCTCCTGCTCCTGCGGCTGTTTTATTTTCTCTTAAAATATGGTGCGGGAAAACTTTTATTGTGAAGGAGTAAAGCCCCTGAGCAACTTTCTCAAGCTGTTTTGAAATTAACATTCGGCAGGATTCTAATGAATTGTCGCGCATCTGGATTTTTTCTTCTGAGATTAGTTTTACTTCATAAGGATGTTTTTTCAGATTGAACGCGCTTTGGTCGCCCATTGTGAATTTCACGATTTTGCTTTGCGGGACTGCTTTGATGTATGCCTTGCTTTTTCTGCTTGATGTTCGCGTGTATGGGCGTGCATATTTCTTTGAATAGGCGGATGCTTTTCTTAGTCCCATGATTTTTCTCCTGTCCGAATGTTAAATAGATTAATTGGAAAATAATTAATATAAAATCTTAATGGACAGTTGTGATTAATTACCAACGATAGTTTTTTATTTATCATCTTTTTGGCTGTCATATTAATTTAGGCACCTCTATTCTGTTATCAAGATGATATCTCTCCGAGCAAGTGTCTTGTCCTGTGGATTTACAATGAGAATTAAAGAACTCAGATACTCTTGGGGCGTTTCCATTGATTCTGGCTGCTTCTCTCAACCATCTTACTACTGAACATTGTTCTCCTTTTAGATATGGACAAGCAGTATATCTTGGCATTTTATCTTTTACCTAATTTAATATTTAGTTGACAGAGTTCGTGAGCCATTGTTGTGCAGCACTCCTGATACTGATCTGCGAGGTCTTCGTGAGATGCATGAAGTCTGCCTTCTCCTCTTCGGAGGGCTTGTATATCTGGGCATGAACCATCAATTAATCTCTGGCAATAAGTATCCTTTGCGGGCATCTTATTTTACCTCCACGTCGGTTGTCACAGCTTGTCCGGGCAGTCCTTTCTCAAAGATTGCTCTGACTAAACCTTTGTTTCCGTGCGCATCTGAGATTTTTCCTCTTATCTTTTTGCCGGCGACGGAAGTCCATTCAACTTCTTTGCCTGCTGACTTTTTCGCTTCTTCTCTTGACTGGAAACCTAAGTCTAACAGATAATGTTTTTCTTTTATTTTTTTTCTGCTTCGCCTGAACTGAACAACTATGCCTTTCATGGATTGGATTAGAAAATTGGGTTTTTAAGTTTTGGGGTTAGGAAATTTCATGGTGGTTATGGGCAAGGCAGGGAAGGACCGAGCCATCCGCATTGCTCATTTGTTATATATGAATTTCCGTTATCTATATTGTCGTTTTCAAAGTAATTATCACATAAGAAATCGGCATAACTTAATGAATCGCATAGATTATTATCCTGAAAAATATTGCTAGTACTATAAGAATCTAAATAAATACCTCTGCCGCCGTTAATGTTCTTTATTGTATTTTCTATGATTTTATTTGAGTCAGAACCAGTGAGGGCAGTATATAGGTAGATTCCTTCTAGCGTAAATCCGCTGCCATCTATTGTATTCCCTTTTATTATATTATCTGAACTTTCCCATAAGACAATAGATTCTTGGCTAACAGGATACTGCCTAGTTCTCTTAATATTATTATTGACTATAAAACTTTCCTTTAATTCAATAAGAAACATTCCTTCTCCCCAATCTTCTAAGAGGTTATTTGAAATAACGGCATTGCGAATATTTGATGTAAATATCCCAATTATGTAATTGTATGGATATGTCGGAGGCGTATACAATCTGTGATTCTTAATAACAATATTTTCTGTGTTTTCTGAATATATCGCATAAACCGTTCTATCTGAATAGCCAAACTCTATGGTTATACTGTAAGTATTTCCATCAAGCGCTATATTATCTGCGAGTATGTCAAAGCATTTCAATCTTCCAGGGGTATAAGGGAAGGGTACGTTTTGAGATAGTTTGTAATAGGTGTTTGGCTGAGTTAAATCTTGGCATGAATTAACGAGGATTATTTGGTTTGCAAATACCGGTGTTATTGTTTTGTCTGAGTCCATTGTTATTGTTGCGTATGTATCTCCTGAGATTATGGTGTTTGTATCTTCAGATTTCCAGTAGAGGAATGCTTCACTCGGGTCTGTTATTGATATTGTCATTGTCTCGTCTTTGAGAATGTAATTTTGCCCAAAGTGGTAATTTTCGTCTGGGATTGCTGCTCCTGAACCTAATGTTCCTGCAGGACTGTTTATTGTTAGGACATAATATCCCGTGCATTGCGAGTAGTCATTAACGCAAGAATCTGTGGCTTCGCTGCAAGTATCGATTGTGCATTCTATGTTGTCGTTGCATGGTGCAGGTCCGGGTTGGCAAATTCCGGCGGTGCATGTTTCTATACCATTACAATAAGCGTTGTCGTCGCATTCTTCATTTCCTGAGCAGGTTGTTTCTTCTTCACATTCTCCTGTTGAGGGGCTGCACATCCATCCCGCTTGGCAGGATTTTGGAATGTTGGAGCATGCTCCGCTGGAGCAGGAATCTATTGTGCATAAATTCGTATCATCACAGTCACTATTATCAGAGCATTCTTCTGTTAGCGTGCATTCTCCACTTATACAGGTTTCTCCGGAGGCGCAGTTATCTAAATTTGTTGGGGTGCATTCAACGCAGTTTCCTTCGGAGCAAAAGTCTGGGGGTGTGCATTCTCCTCCGGTTAGCGTGCATTCTACGCAGTCACCGCTAATACAGAGATCTGATGTACAATCTGAGGGGTTTGTACATTCAACTATGCTCTGGAAATTTCCATCAAAAACTGCGACTGGGAAGTCGGAAATTACCAGTTCCTTCCATGTTGCGAATTCACATGCATAGACAAATATTTTGTCTATCTCTCCTTCATAATCTAAACCATCGATGTTTATTTCTTGGGTGTCGAATTCGTCAATGCTTATGTCTGTGTAATCAAGGAAAGATTTTGTTGTTTTGTCTGTGAATTCTAAAACTATTACTATGCATGACGAGTCTGCGCTGCCTGGCTCCTTCATTACTCTGAATGAGACATCATTTTCTTCTGGTGTTTTTCCTACAGAACTAGGAGGTATTGAATATTTTGTCAAGAGCAGTCGTGCTTTGATGCCGGTCAGCTCGCTTGACTTGTCAACCTGCCATTTTATTATTGCCCAGATAATCATAATTGCTGCGAGCACAAGCAAAATAAGCAGGACTACAGAGACTACGCCTGAAAGAGCCCTCTTTTTCATTTTAATAAATAGACGGGCTGGTATAAAAATTTATTGAAATTATGTTAATTAATCTGACAGACGATTATTTGATTTATTAAAGGAAGTATTCTCGGCAATATAACAACCATATTGAATTTATGTTAACTATGTTTTTTGTGGTGGGCAAACCTTTATGCTTTATACTATTATTGCAGAGTTGTTGGTTATAATAATCACTTATGATAAGACTGTGATTTCTGGATAATTTATTGGGATTGTCTGAGGAAGTATTTGTCGAGATTTTATTTCTCTTTTACAAGACAATCTCAAAATTGCCGAGCTCTTTTTTCAGCGTCTGAATTATATCGGTTGTGAGATTATTTTTTGAAGCTGGACTGGTTTTGCTCACTGCCTGCTCAAGCTCGCCTTTGTTTGACTGCACAAGCGAGTTGTTGTGGAGTTTTTTTATGCTGTTCTGCTCGACGACAAACGCTCCCGCGTCTGTCAAAATCAATTCCGCCTTCTTGTTATTGTAAGATATTTGCACGATTCCCCTGCCGACTTTCACCAAGTCTTTTCTTTGTATGTATTCTGTCAGCGCATTCTGAAGCTCAGATGCGTCTCTTGTCAAGCGATGAACGTCGCTCGGCGTCAATGATTTTTTCATTTTAACCTGTGAAATTTCTTTTGCAATCGGGAGCATTCTTTGAGGGATTTTCCCTTTTTTTATCATTTCCTTTTCAAGTTCTTTGAGCAGTGATTCCTGCGACTTGCTGCCCAAGACGTTTTTCATCAACGAGAATGTTTCTTCCTGAAGTTTTTGCACTTGTTCTTCCTGAAGATTTTTCTCAAGTTTTTTCCTGAGTTCTTTCATTTTTTTGTTGAATTCCTGCGACTCTTTCAAGAGTTCGTCAATTTCTTTTCCCGGAATGTCTTTTAGTTTTCCGTGCTCGTAGTCTTTGTAGAGCTTGACTACTCTTTCAACTGTCTTGAGTTCTTTCGGCGACATGACTTTTTCTTTTTCAACGAGGGCTTCTTTCACTTCCTGAACGAGATGTTTTGGAACTGGGGGCGCATGTCCTGCTAGCATCATCATTGCCTGAGTTGGTGTGACGACTCCGAAGTAAATGTCAACCATGCAATCTAAAAGCCGGCGTTTGATTATTTCGTCTGTTCTGTCGCCTTCTTTCATGTACAAGTCAATTGCTTCCGGAGAAGGTTTGATTTTTCCCATTTGCAGAAGTCTTTTCCACGGCGTGAATGTTCCTCTGTCGTAAAGTGGAATTCCGTCGCGGATGAATGTGAACATGACTGGGTGGGCGTCTTTGACTGACTGCCAGAAGTCGGTAAGCAGGTAAACCTGAACATTTAGAATATTTTTTACTCCGGCTAATACAGTTGATTCTTTTATGAAATCGTAAGTTATTCTTCTTCTTAGTTTGTCCAGGAGTTCTATACGGGACATTCTTTTTACGTCTGTGTCGTCGATTATCACGAAAGTGTCAACGTCAGATGTTTGGTCTGCTGTTCCTCTTACTAGAGAACCGCCGATTACATAGGAAGCGACGTATTGAACTCTTCCTGTGTTGAGCCAGTTTAAAGTCAGGTTTTTGTGGATTGATGCGACTCTTAATGCTCCCAAGAAACCGGTATCATGAAGAGGATAAGAAGCTGCGACAGCGTCGAGAAATTCGTATTTGCTGTCTAATCCATAATTCCAGATATCAACTTCAGAGGTTTTTATGTGAACCCAGAGATTTTCCCCTGATTCTTTTACGAGTTTTACAACTTCCGGCTTGATTTTTGCCGGGATGTTTTTGAATTCGTCTTCAGGAATTATCATCATCAAGTGGAGAGGTTTTGTTTCTATGATTTCCTTTGGAAGCCCTTCGTCTTCTTCGAAAATTTTTGAGGAATTTGCAGGCAGAATTCCGACTGCTTTTATGAAAGGGAATTTTTTTGTCAGTTTTTTCGTGAATGCGTCTAATTTCTTTTTTAATTTGTCAAATTCTTCGTTTGATTGTTTTGGATTTATCTGGCTGTTTGGCTGGCTGCTGAGATATTTTTGATTTGAGGATAAATTGTCCGCGAGGTTTTTTGGCTGGTCGTTCATGTATATTGTGGGAGTTTTTGGTTTTTAAAGTTTGGGGTTGTGCGGGCTCTGTTGAAAATATTTTTTTGCATGTTATCTTGCCCCGCTCACCTCACGGTTACGTTCGTTATTATATTTTTTGATTACTTGAACGTAACACGCTCGCCCGCCCAGATAGTCCAAATCTTCCTCGTTTCATTCGGGAGATTTGGTAATTTGATGCGAGATAACTAAAAATTTGACTTTTTTAACAGAGCTGGTTGTGTGAATTTATAACAAATGGTGCGATTAATATCATTTATTTACCACTATCAATCCAAATTAACTGAGAACATATTCTGCAATATAACAATCAACCCATAACTGAAGATATTAATCTTTCACTTATGTTATTCGTTCATACTGCAATCAATTTTAATCAATTGGAAATCCCGTCGGTAATATAACAATCATTCGAGTTTATGTTAATTATTTTTTGTCATAGCCGCTTTTACTTTTTGTGCTGTGCTATCGGCAGAGCTAATGTATACTCTAAAACAAGCAACTTTATATATTCTTTAAAATTGGGTTTTTTATGACGGATGTTAGAGTGGATTTGCATATGCATGGGCCGATTGGGTTTTCTTCTTATTGGCTTAGGAAGCAGGGCTATTCTGGGAAGAATTTGCTAAAGAGGATATCTGATGTTTGTTTTGAGAGGGAAATCGCGGTTTGCGCAATCACGAGCGAGTCAGATTATACCGACGAGGGGGGTGTGATACTTAGAAATACTCCGCATGACAGATTGGGTTTTCTGGTTAATCAATTCCTTGGGAGAATGCCTGCAGAATATGACGTCGGCAAACTTGGAGATAATTCTGTTTGTGTCATGAAAAACGGAAAAAGTGTTTTTTTGGTTAATGCGCAGACGGTTATTATTGACGATGACGGAAGAAGAGTTCACACAGTTGCCGGCTCCAATAGTGTTCCAAATGGAATGAATTACGCCGACACAGTTTCTTATTGCAATGATTCGGGGCTTTTGCATGGAATGCAGAAAGTTTGGTTGGGAAAGCACGGCACAAGTGATGCTGTGGAGGCGAAGATTGCTGAGAGAAGCGATTTTGTAGAAGGGCATGATGCGCAGATGAGGTTTGATAAGGACGCTAATAGACTAGCTAAGGATTTCGCTTTGGAACATGACAAGCCGTGGATTGCTGTTTCAAATGCACACAGAATTGAAGACGCCGGGATTGCTTATATCTTGTTTGACGCAAAATTATTTGATGCTTCTAGTGAGGAAAAATTATTTGATTCTTTGAAAGGTGCTGTTAGGGGAAGAAAGTTCTACAATTTTAAGGCTTATGAATCAATGAGGGGTTTGTTGGATTGGAGTCTTAAGTTTAAGTGGGGAGTTATGACTGGCGGATATAAGGAAGCTGATAAGGAAAGGTTATAAACTCTTTTTTGTTTTTGTTCTTGAGGTGAAGAATGCCGTACGCTGCAACACATATTTTAATTCCGATTTTGATTGTCGCTTTGTTTAGAGATTTTTATCTTCGGAAGCGCTCGCGTGATAAGTTTCCTCTGCATTATGTTTTGTTTGCCGGGCTGGGAGGGGTTTTGCCCGATTTTGATATTATAATTTCTATTTTTCTGAATTTAATTGGGGCTGCTGACTGGAATGTTCATAAAACAATTTTGCATTCGGTGTTTCTGCCCATTGGACTTTTTATTTTGTTTCTTATTTTGAAACCGGTGAATTATAGGGCGAGGATTTGCAATTTAACAAGGCATAATTTGAAGTTGGCGACGATTTTCCTGATGATTTCTATCGGCATGGCGATTCATATTTTGCTTGATTATTATTTCTGGAGCTTTGTAGGGATTTTTCCAAGCGAGCTTCGCGTGCTGGTTGCGCCGACTTTAGACGGAGTTTTGCTTGTTGTTTGGATTGTTTATCTGGAGTGGAGGCATAAGATTAGTGATTTTATATGATATCTGGGCGGAGTAATTAACATAAACTCGGTACGCCGCTTACTGATGGGTGTTTTTAGTTATAGTATGATGGGTAAATGCTTGCTGGTACGAAAACATAATTAATATGAATTTGATACGATTATATATTACCGACTGTATTTCAATTGACTTTGATTGTTTTGACTGATGAAAACTTTTGATGAGAAATTAATGTTTTACGTTATAATATTGTAAAATCATATTGTTTATGCTTTGATTTCTTGTTAATTATTATTTTAACTATAGTTAAAAACATAAATAATTGCCCGGCATAATTAATGTAAACCCGATATGCCTGTTATATTACCAAATGTATCTCGGCTAATCTGAATTGATTGTGGTAAATGAAGGATGTTTATTAAATTTTACTCGACTATTATTCTTGCTTTCATGTTGGGATGTGGCGTGCAGTGGTAGGCATAGGTTCCTGTAGAATCGAAAGTGACTGAATATGTTTCTTCCTGCGATAATAGTTCTGAGTCCATTTCGCTGCCTGAATCTGAAGTGACTGTGTGCCTTACAGAATCTTTGTTTGTCCAGGTTATAGTGTCCCCTCTTTTGATTCTCAGTTCAGACGGCGAGTATGCAAAGTTTTTTATTTCTATGTTGTATGTTGTTGGTTCTATCGTCGGCTCTGATTCTTGCGATATGTCATTTCCGCCTGTTTCTGCTGTGTCGCCTGCTTCATCGTCGGTGTCTTCATTGTCTGAATTTATGTTTGAATTGTTTGGGTTATCTTCTGAGTAAACTGCAAAGTACCAGATTCCTGCAACTAACAGCAGAGCCACAATCAGAGTTATAATTAATGCGCCGGATTTCATTTAGTTTTGTGGAGAAACGGATATAAATATCTTTGCTTGATTATGTTTCAATAATCTTATAAATTCATTTTGCTTATTTAAGAGATGAAAAAATTGAGTTACAGCAAGCTGGTTGTAGTTGGAATTTTTGCCGCGGCGATGGCTTTTGTTGAGGCGGCTGTAGTTATTTACTTGAGAAAAATATATTATCCTGGAGGATTTGCTTTTCCTCTGAAGGGTTTTGTTCATCCGGAGATTCTGAACATTGAATGGTTCAGGGAATTTTTCACGATTGTAATGCTTGCAACAGTTGCGATTTTAGCAGCAAAGAAATTTTACGAGAGATTTGCTTACTTCTTGTATTCGTTTGCTGTTTGGGATATTTTTTATTACGTCTGGCTAAAATTGACGCTGGATTGGCCGGCTTCTTTTTTGATGTGGGATATTCTGTTCCTCATACCTCTTCCGTGGATAGGACCTGTGCTTGTTCCTGTTTTGCTTTCTCTGACGATGATTCTTTTAGCATTGACGATAGTATTCTTTTGCGATAAAGGAAAAAAAGTTTATCTGAATTTCAAAGAGTGGTTTTTGCTAATTGCTGGTTCAGTGATAATACTTTTTACTTTTATGTATGACTATGGGAAGTTGATTATTCAGGGCGGATTTGCTGGTGACTTTTTCACGCTGACAAGAAATCAGGAATTCATCTCGGCTGTTGAATCGTTTATTCCGGTTTATTATAACTGGTTGGTTTTTGCTTTCGGAGAAATTTTGATTCTGCTTGGGATTTTTATGTTTTATTTTAGAATGAGGAAATGAATTTTTCCATGCTGGTTTTATTTATAATAAGTCAGTTAGTTTTGACTAACTTATTTTCATTTATAAGAGCATACAATTATAAACTTTAAAGATATAACAAATTTATGGATACTATATTTATCATTAGTCTTTTAGTTAGCATATTTTCACTTCTTTTAGTTTTAATAGGTGTGCCTGCCCAAATAAAAAAGAATTACAGGGAAAAAATGTCTGGTCAGCCATTAATAACTATCTTAATAGCTCTTGGTTTTTACATTTCTCAGATTGTACTATTTTATCTTACAAGCAATGTTTTGCCTTTGATTTCTTTTTCTGTTGGTGTTATTATGTGGGGAATAACTTTGATTCAGTATATTATTTATGAAAGTAATAAGTAAAGCTTGAAGTCTTGCTATTGCTCCAAAATCTTTTTACTTACTTTTAACAAGCAGCTTACGATTTTATCATTGAAAAAATAAGTTAGTCAGTTCTAATAGACATATTTATGGCACAGACATAAATGTTTGCATATAAATTATAATTAACATAAAATCGAGATGATTGCATATTGCCGACGGTGTTTTATTATATTTCTTGTAAAAAATCTGGTTAGCCATAAACTTATTATTGAGGTAGTAAAGAGCTGAAATAAGGGACTTATTCCAATTCCGAAGATTGCCGGCATTGACTCGGTGTAAGCCCATCTACCCTTTGATAATGAATAAAACTCTATTCCTACAGCTATTAAAATCCCCAGAAGAACCACAAAGAAATAATCAGCTTTCTTAGGATTTTCAATCCAGTTTATCTTTTTTCTAAAAATCGAGATAACTGCGAATATAAAAGTTATTAATAACAAATCTGTAAAACTGGCTATGATTAGGTGTGCTGTTGAAGGAATGCCGGTTAAGTCAATATATAATCTGTAGTGCGAAAATTCCCAAATTAAATTAAGAGCAAGGACAAATATGCCCAGGAGAACAAGCTTTGATTTTTTCATAAAGAATTATAGAATTATAACTATAAAAACAGTTATGATTGTGAGGAGAATACAATGAAGGACATTATTCTTCGTCAAGCGTGTTTGCTTAGACAATAATTAATCCAAACCAATTGAGATACTGTCGGTAATATAACAATATCTTGGGTTTAGTTTAATCAATTTTTATGCTGTGTAAATATTTATGTCTGATGTTATAACTGAATAAAATTATATCAGACTCAATATCAGTATTCCGATGCTGTTGAATACAAAACTTATTATGGCTATTCCCCTTAGTTTGATGTGGGTGAGTCCTGCGAGCATTGTGACGCCGATTTCGTCGGGAAGAGGGGACGCGATGATGAGTCCTGCGAGCGTGTATAAAAAGTATAATCTTGCTCTATGGCTGAGGTGAAGATTTATTTCTTTTCTTATAGTTTTTATGACTTTTGTTTTTTCCAATCTTTCGAACTCGTCAATAAAGGTAAATCTTATAACAGAAAAAATTATAATATCTCCGAGCAACGCGCCTGCTCCGCCTATAACTGCAACAAGAAGGGGATTGACAGGATTTAGAATTATAAAAAAACCAACTGCGAATGGAGTTGTAAATCCGAATGTAAAAAGAATCCCTGCAATAAATACTCCGAGATATTCTAATTTTCCCAGAGAAGATACAAAAATCTGAACTTCTGGATTTCTAAAAATGATGTATGCAAAAGTTGTTAAAATTATTAAGAGAAGAATTTTTCTGTAGTGAAAGTGAAAGACAAGCTTCCATATCTTTTTTTCAATCAGCCCTAATTCTTTTTCTACGAGCTTAATGTCTCTTTCTATTATGCTTCCTCTTTTCATCTAAGATAGAATTGAATTAGGTATAAAAATTATTGCTTGAGAATTTTTTATGGCCTATGTGAATTTGAGAGGATTGAACTTCTGACTACTTGGTGTGAACAATTTTTTCATTTTCTCTCCTCTACCATTGCTTTGAATCCGCCGTAGGAAACTCTTTTCATGTCAAATGGCATTGGCTTGTCTTTCCACACTTCAGGACTCATCGCAGAGTCTTTCATGACTTTCGCGTTGACTTGATTTCTATGTGCTTTTGATTTGTATACGATGAAGGAAAACCAAACTGTTTCATCTTCTTTCAGCTTTGTTAGTTTGGGAAAAGGCAAGCCTTTCATTCCACCCATGTTCGGTGTGAGATCGTCGCCAATGCATTCAAAGTATTCTAAGGCTCCGTGCTTTTTCCAGACTTTCCCGCCCATTTTTGCTATTTTTTGATACTCCTTAATTTTTTTCTTCGGAACTACTAACACAAATCCGTCAATATATTTCATTTGCTATTACCTCCTTTTGTTTCATTTCTTCAGGCATTTTGGTTTCATCCATGTAAACTACTTCCCAAATGTGCCCATCCAAATCCAGGAAAGCCCGGCTGTACATCCATCCATAGTCTGACGCCTTCCGATATTCTTCGCCGCCGGCTTCTGTAACATTTTCAATCATTTCATCAACTTCTTCCCGGCTTTCAACTGATATGGCTGTGATAACTTCTATGTTATCTCTTGTGTCTGCGATATTTTTTCCGGGGATGAATCCTCTGAAGAATTTTTCAACCAGAAGCATGGCATAAATATTTTCTCCGATAATCATACAAGTCGCATTTTCGTCGGTGAATTGCGGATTAAACGTAAATCCCAGTTTCGTGAAAAATTCTATTGATTTGTTTAAATCTTTTACCGGCAAATTAACGAAAATTTGTTTTGCCATTATTCTTCCTCCGCAGCTTTTTCTAGTTCGGCGATGTTGAACTTTTTCATTTTGAGGAATGCTTCTGTCACTTGTTTTGGTTTCTTTTTCATTAATTCTCCCAGAATGGTTGGGACGATTTGCCAGGAGACGCCGTACTTGTCTTTGAGCCAGCCATATCTCTTGCTAAACGGATATTCGCCGAGTTCCATGAGGGCTGTTCCTTTTTCGGAAATTTTTTCCCAGAGGCTGTCTACTTCTTCGACGGATTCGCAGTTGACGGTGAATGAGACCGACGGATTAAATTTGAAGAGCGGACCTGCGCTGATTAGCGTGAACTCCTGTCCTAGAATTTCAATTGTGACGATGTCAACTGAACCCGAGGGTGTGTTGTGGATTGTAGAGATGTTTTTGATTTTTGAGTCTTTGAATGTGGAGGTATAAAACTCTGCCGCCTTTTTTGCTTCTTTGTTGTACCACAGATGAAATGTTATTTTTTTCATCTTTTCTGCAGGGCGTTCAGATATTTAAAATTTGGCTGTAATTTTGGGACTACAACTGGATTGATATTAACGAGCTGATTTTTTCTTTTTCCAGCCAACTAAGAACAAAATGCCTATGAGGAAAGCGATTCCGGAAATCTGGGCAGCCCATGCCAAATAATACCATTCAAATCCTGTTTTTGTGACGTTCGTCAGAATTACTGAGATATATAGAACTCCTGCGAGAATGAAACCGATTCCTCCGACGATTTCATATTTCCAGGAGATAATCAGCAAAACTAATAGGATGAGCGCTGGAATGTTGTGCATGAATAGTCCGACGGCTGTTTCCCAGAATGTGTAGTTGTTTCCAAAAATGTCTAATGACATTAATACTAAGAAGAGTATGAATAAAATAGAGAGCACTCTAGGAGTCCAGAAGATTAGTTTGCTGGTTTTTGTCATTCTATTGTTTGTGTTTGATGGTTTATAATTCTTGTCAGAGGGCTGGGGAGAATTTGAATTAATAAGAAAGTATTTTCTTTTTTCTTAATGGGTAATAGATAATTCCTAGGACTGTGAGAATTATTCCCAGAGCGACTGCGCCATAGCCGGCATAAACATAATTTAGATTTTCTTCAAATAATTTTATCAGGGCGACTCCCAAAACAAACGAGCTGAAACCTGTTCGAATGTAGGCGAGAGTGTTTCTTTCGTTTGCTAAGATAGTTCTTTCCTGGGCTAATCTTTTGTGGCTTATCAGTCTCTTTTTTATGCTGTTCATCTTTTATTTGTGTTAGTATTTGTGGTTTAAATATTTTTAGAAGATTAAACTTGTTGTTTTACAATACTATTAAATATCTAAAGTGCTTTGGGAAGTAATGAACAAAAAAGGAATCTCCTCTGGTGTTGTGCATAGTGTGCCGGCAGATCTGCGAAAGGTTCTTGTTTCTTTCCCGAGAGCGCTGGCAGCTTGGGAAGACCTCACGCCGCTTGCGCGCAATGAGTGGATTTGTTGGGCTACTTCTGCCAAGAAACAAGAGACTCGGGAGCATAGGATAGAAAGGACGTGCACAGAACTCATGGAAGGAATGCGCCGGCCTTGCTGTTGGGCTGGTTGTATTCATCGGTGGAAAACTGGAAAATGATGAAGATAGGTTCTTTTGTATGCTTAGGTTTGGAGATGATAATCAGTAACCATAACACGAGACATAGATGTTTACCCAATACAAAAAAATAATTAACATAAACTCGACACGATTCTATATTACCGACGGTATTTTCAATTAATTTGGATTGGCTGAGCATAGATGAAGAATGCTGGTTAAAATTCGATGTCTTTAGTTATGATAATGGGCCTGAAGAGAATCGAACTCCTGACTACTCGGTGTAAACGAGTCGTTTTGCCACTAGACTACAGGCCCCATTGAATTGAAAGAATGTGGTTTTTTAAGGTTGTCGCTTGGTTATGTTTGATTGTAATTAAGCTTATTAATCTTTTAGATTCATCAGGTGAATGAGCGATGAAACCCGTCTTGAGGTGCTTAAGTATGCTGTTTTTAGACTTGTATGCGGCTGCATTGACAGAAAAGAATATGAAGGCTCTTTAACTTGCGAAGTGAGCAATCGGTATTATCATCTGACTAGGGGACAGGTTGTAGACTTAGCTGATATTTTTGATAACGAAGAGAATTCTCTGGGCTCGATTAATTGTATCTCGTCAGATGGTAAAACCGCCAAGGTTTATTTTCTTGAAGGCGAGAAGTTTGAGGCTTATTTGGAAAGAGAAAATCCATGGAGACTGCTGTGTGCATATAGACTGAGAGCAGTTAGTTCAATTGTGGCTGATAGACATGGTGAAACTGGAGGTGAAGAAGTCAGAGACGAAGTGGAAGTTAGGGAAGTAAGAAAGAGAAAACCTAAGAATCATGATAGTTTTGTTACTGAAATGGCAAGGAGAGACAGAGAGCTGCGAGATAAAGAAAGAGATAATGCTAAAACTGACAGCGGCGTCGGAGCGCTTAGTTTAGAAGAAGAGAAAGCTGATGAACCGAGGCAGTTAAGTCCTGAACAATATGCTGATCTGGAGAAGAGACTTAGAGAAAAAGGAACTATACACTGATTGCGACAGCGTTAAGATAATGAGTTATGATAAAATTTTCTATTTCATTAGTAATCCGAAGTTTTTTATAGTGTCGGGATAACTATAGCACAAGACATAGATATTTCCCTAATACAAAAAATTATTAATATAAATTCGATACAATTATTATACTACAGACGTATTTTAGAATAATTCGGTTGGCTATGGTATAAATAAACAATGCTGATGAAAACTAATGTCTTTGAGGATAGAACGTAGTAGTGCTGGTTTGCCCCAATAATTTTACGTATCTCTGATTAGATAAACTTTAAATAAGTTGTAATCTGAAAATTGATGTGCGCTGGTAGTACAGTGGTTAGTATTTCTCGTTGCCAACGAGGAGACCCGGGTTCGACTCCCGGCCTGCGCATTTATGGAATAAATGTGCGTGGTTGAGTGCTGGAAGCATGAGGCCTGCGCATAAACTTGGTAATAAAATGTTTAGGGATGTTGGGTTATTATGATAAAATTATACTTTGCAGCTGCTCTTGGAATTTTGATTGGGTTCAATTAATTATTTCAGCAAATAAAAAATAAAAGTTAAAGAAAAAGTGTTAAAATAAAATGTTTGTTATTATTCTTATGGCTCTTCTTCGGCAGGCTCCTCTTCTTCGTCCTCGGAGTCGTCATCGTCTCCCGAGTCGTCTTTATCTTCGTCAGATTCCATGTCGTCGTCTGAGGCTTCATCTTCGGAGTCGTCTTCAGACTCTTCTTCTTCAGATTCGTTCGTTTCTTCTTCGCTCATTTTTTACCTCAAGTTTAAGTGATTGTTTTAAAGAAGGAGGGTTTAAAAATATTTTGATGATTTCTGATTTTGGTTAGGCGAACCTTATGGGAAAAAGTTTTAAACTTAGATTTCTTTTTGTTCAGATGGGTATTGGAGAATTAATAGGACTTGAAAATTACGTTGCTAATGATATTGCAAGAGCTCTTATTGTTTTTGCGGTTTTATTAGTTTTATTAAGATTATTGCTTTATGTTTTTGTTAAGATATCTTTGAAGTTGACGAGCAGGACGGATACTGATGTTGATGATTTGCTTTTGAAAAGGGCATCAAGGCCGATTACAATATTGGCGTTTATCTTTGCTCTGAGGATTGCAGCTGAAGAGATTGTTTTGGAGGCGAGTTTTTATGATAATGCGATTTTGTTCATTTATTCTGCCACGGTTATTACAATTGCTTATTTGGTTTATGTTTTTATAGATGTCTTTTTGATGAGAGCATGGAAAAAGGCTACAACAAAGTCCAGAACAAAACTTGATGATAATCTTGTTCATTTGATTGAAGGATTCATGAAAGTTGTTCTGATTATCCTTTCGATTTTGTATGTTCTTGATTTGTGGGGTGTGGAAGTTTTACCATTGCTTGGCGCTTTGGGGATTGCGGGATTGGCTGTTGCTCTTGCTCTTCAGCCGACTTTGAGTAATATTTTTGCTGGAGTCTCAATGATTCTGGATAAGTCGGTTAAAGTCGGGGATTGGGTTGTTCTTGAAGATGGTGTTTGGGGCGTGGTTGATAAAGTTGGAATAAGAAGCACGCGAATAAAAACGTTTGACAATGATATTTTGGTTTTGACTAATACAAAATTTTCTGAGTCAAGAATTCAAAACGTCTCAATGCCTGAACCGAAAGTGCGGATTGTTATCCCGTTTGGAGTTGCTTATGGTTCGGATGTTGAAAAAGTCAGAAAGGCAGTTGCTGGTGAGATTAAGAAAATTAAAACATTGGATAAATCTGAGGAGATTAATGTTAGATTTTTGGAGATGGGCGATTCTGCCTTGAAGTTTAAAGCATATTTCTACATTGAAAGTTTTGAGCACAGATTAAGCACGATTGATGAGGCGACAACGAGAATATATAACATTTTGAATAAAAATGGAATTGCTATTCCTTTCCCTCAGGTTGATGTTCATTTGAAAAAGGATTAGTCCTCATTTTTTAAAATAGTTTCTTGTTGTTCCCTTATCTGGTTTTTTATATGAGAAATTTTTTCCTCGAATTTTTCGGATTTCTTTTTTTCCTGCTGGATTGCCTCATTGATTGATAGAATTTTTTCTGACATTTGTTTTAGCTGGGACTGATAATCTATGGAAGGGTCACTGAGATTTTCTTTTATCAATTTGTCGTAATTTTCTTTGAGGAAAATTATTTCGTTTACGCTCGGAGAATCTTGAGGAAGGATTTTGAGAAGGAGCATTTCATCGTCTTGGGAAAGTGTCTGGAGGAAGTTATCTTTGTATTTTTTGATTATCTCTTTTTTTTCTTCAATTTCATAAAATTGTTTTTGCAGCGACTTGAGATTTATTTCATCTTTTATTTTTTGCGAACTTGCTTTTAATTGAGACAGCTGGAATTCTGACTGTGATTTTTTTAAAAGAAATTTTTTGTATTCGTCACTTTCCTTGAATTTGGCGAGGATATTTTCTGATTTTTCTTTTTGCTCCTGCAGAAGATTTTTTTCTTCCTCGAAATCTTTTATTTTTCTCTGAATTTCATTGGTTATCTTTTTTATTGAGGCTGTATTTTTTTCCAGTTCTTTCAGTTTTAATATTTCTTCAAGTTTTTTTATTGAGTCTTGATTTTCGCTGTAAATTTTATTTACTTCCTGCGAGAATGAGATGATGGCTTCTTTTGTTTCAAGCATTTCTTTTCCGATGAGAATCGTTGCTCTTTCGTAGTTTTTGAAAGAGTGCTTCTGGAATCTTCTTAAGTGGACGTCTATTTTTTCCAGTTTTTTGGAAGGGGAATCTTCTTTTGTTTTTTCCAAGTTGTCTATGAGCAGTTTCAGCTGGAGAATGTATGACTGGAGATTTTCTTTTACTATTGATTTTATTTTTTCGTGCTCTCTTTTTTCTTCTACTTTTATGGAGTCTAGAGATAGGATTTTGTTTTTTAGATTTGAGATTAGGGTTGATTTATTTTTTTCTATTTCTTCTTCAATAAGATGGGATTTTTCGGATAGTTCTTTCTGCAATTTTTCTATATGTTCCGGGATTTTTTCTTCTGAGATTGGTTTCGGCTGTTCTGGTTTTTTTCTGCGGAAGAAGTCAAGGAAACTCATGCTTTTATTTGGATGTGAGGGTATTAAGATTTTTGGTTTGCTGGAAAGGTTTATTAGTGAGGAGATTTGGTAGTTTTATGGGCAAGGATAAAAAATATAACCCTAAAAAGTTGTTGGAGCATTTGAACGAATTAGGAAGAGCGAGTTTTGTCGATTGTGATTTTTCTGGTAAGCGACCAAGATATGCTTGTGTTTTTTTGGATGCTGAGGATTCTCTTGCAGTGAAGCTGGGGGATGAGATTAAGGCGAGATTTAATTTTAAGACTGGGCAGCTTGCTTATTTTAGTTTTGCAGGCTGGAAGACAACTGGCGAGAATAGACATGTTTATCTGATTGAAGCTATACCGATAAAATTAGTAGACGGCGAAGAAGAGAAGAAACGTGTTAGTTATGAGGCTTTGAGCTCTCTTGCTCATGAGATTGGGAATTTTAGTTTGAGGAATCCTGCGAGAGGAAGGAAGGAGTAATTTTTAATTTTTTGTATATAAATTATAACCGACGCGACGCACAATTGATTAGCTGGCGTCTTGTTTAATACAAATTTGTTGTTTAGGTCGTTTGATGTTATCAAACGAGGACGCCGGCAAATTTGCGTGCGTCGCGTAAGTTTTTTGTCTTGGGAAAGGATTTTAAACTTTGTTTTGCTTAATATTAAATGCATAAAAGAGGGTTGTTTGTTTTTTTATTAGTTTTAATAGTTTTATCTGTCTCTGTTTCAAGTGCTGAAAGTTCTGTCTCAGATGAAATGCAGAGAATAACTCATTATGCCGAGGAGTATGAAACTGGAAATATTAATTATGTGCAGTTGGTTGTTTATATGGCGAACGTAAGGGAGAGCTTGAATGGGCTGATGGGAATGGCGAATAAGCGTGAGGGCGGGATTTTGAGACAAGAGAAGTTAAGAGAGGTTTTGGGCGAGCCGGCGGAAGAGACAAAATGGGTGTGGGTTGACAGGGAAGACCGCGAAATGAAACTTGAGAGCCCTGTTCCTGTCTGGAGAAAAATTGTTTTCGACGGCAAAAAAATTCAGATAAGATTGTCTGCCCATCCGTCTGTTATTAAGAAAACTACTCTGGCTGAAGAGAACCGTGATGCAAAAATAGATATGGAAGACTTTGAAGATTTAGGAGACGGAAGATTTCTTGTTTACAGATTAAATTTTGAGACAGAGTTCAAAAAACCTGCTGAGCAGTTAGATGTTCAGAGCAAAATAGACGAGATTAAGGTTTTGGCTGAAGAATTTAATTCTGATTCTTCGCAGGAAAACGGGGAAGAACTGGCGAAGGCGAGCGTTAATGTTGAAAGAGCTTTTCAGTCATATTTCAGCCAGAGCGGCGGGGACTGCGAGAATATTTTACTGAATATTTTTGGCAGTGAGAACAAGAGAGAAGCGCAGAAGATGATTGTTCAGGAAATTGAGTTTATGGAAGGCGACAATTACGTGCTGAAAGTGCGATTGGAAATGTGCGAAGATTGCGATTGGAAGTGGGTTAACCTCAATGCCTGGGTTGAAGGGCGCGGGCCTGGATTTAGAGGAAACGAAGGCGAGCCAGAAATGGTTTCTCCTGATGAATTCAAGAGTCTAAGCTGGGAAGGTTTTGAAAGCAAAACTATCAGTCTGCTGGAAGAATACAAAGAAGCAGCAAACAAAAAAGAGTGGGGTAGAGTTAACAGCCTGAACAGCAGAATGTGGGCGCTAAGTGACGCGTGGAACCAGAAAAGCAATGATGTCTGGAAAGAAATGGATGTTAGTTTTGAAACAAAAAGAGAAGGAATGAGCGAGGAGGAGAGGAGAGAGTTTGATGAGAATTACGGATGGATAAAAGAAGAGCAGGAGAGACGGAAAGAAGTAAAAGAGGTACAAGAGCAGAATTACCAGAAGAGAAAAGCATTTTACGAGAATTTGTTTAAGGATTATGAAAAGAAGGAGTATTATTATGAGAAGACAGGTTTTGAAAAGAGACTGATTGAGCTGTTCAAAGAAAATGGCGAGGAGATTTGCGACAATAATCTGGACGACAATGGCAACGAGAAGATTGACTGCGGGGATGAGCAGTGCGGCGGAAAGATTTGCGGGAAGCTGACGGGCACAAATGTCGTCGGAAATGAAAGTTTTGCTTCTGAAACTGAAATGTACTGCATTATGTCGACATGCCAGGTTAAGGAGGAGGTTGTTGAAGTGATAAGCGGACCTGTCTGCGGGAATCATATTTGCGAGGAAGGAGAGATGGGCGGAGGGTTAGCAATTGGGAATGCCGACGGAAACGAGAGTTTGCCTGGAATAGGAACATGTGCAGAGGATTGTTCTTTGTGCGCTGAATATGAAGCATTAAATTGTTCTGGGAGAGTTATATTTTCAGGCAAGGACGAGAATGGCTGTTCTCTTGAGCCGGTTTGTGTTGAGGAAGATTTATGCGAGACAAATGAAGACTGCAAATTCTTATGCGGCGTCGGAGTGTGCGTGGAAGGCAGATGCGAGTCAGGCGAATTAGTTGAGTGCAGAGAACCTGACTGCGTTGACGGACAAAAGAAAGTAGAGAACTGCGGCGGCGAGGAATTAGTTGTTGAATTTTGCGAGGAAGGATTATGGAAAGGAACCGGGCTTGAATGTGAAACAGAGGGAACTCCTGTTATTCAGGAAGAATCTGCTGGTGAATCCATTTCCGGAGACGAATGCGTAACTCGTGACGACTGCGGCGGAGAAGATGACGTCTGCAGCAACGGACATTGCGTAACTATTCCTGAAAATTCTGTCTTGAGCGAAGAGAATGAGGAAGTTAGGGAAGAAGATAGAGAATTTGAAGAACCGCAGGAAAGTCCTGCTGAAGAAGAACCTGCGCCTGTTGAAGAGAGTTCGCCTGAACCAGAAGCTGAGCCGAGTGTGACAGGAGAAGTTGTTTTTGCTCCGTTGAAATTAATTAATGATTTGTTTATTGGTTTATTTAATAAGGGAAGCATCACTGGGCTTAGCGTTGACGAGGGAACTGGCGGGGAAATTGCCGACGATGGCAGTTCTGAAAGTGGTGATGCAAATTTTGTTGAAGGAACACAAGTGGAACCGCCTCCTCAGGAAAGTCCTCCTCCTGCTGAGGGCGGCGGGGATGTTATGGATGGAAGTGAAGGCGAGAGATTTGATGAGCCGATAAATCAAGAGGAGAGAGAAGACGATAGGAGAGATGATGAAAGAAGGGAAGGGGAAAATAGAAACAGATGCGAGGAGGATTGCGGCAGAATGTGCTATGATAATAAAGCCAGGCCTTGTGTTGACGAGTGTATAAGAGAAGAGTGCGGGCAGGAGCTTGAGTGTGAGGTTGACAGCGTCAGAGAAAAATGCGAGGAAAGCTGTGGAGGAGATGTGGACGCCTGCGTTAGCGAGTGTGTTCCAAAATGCACGAGCGGCGGAGAAGATTGGTGGAAGGAGTTTGAGAGAAAACCAGAGCAAGATATGCATAAAGAAGAAAAAGGAGTTTTCCAAGTCGGCGGGGAGTGCAGGCAGGCGCAGGGAGGAAAGACAGAAGGATTTATTTGGTTTGGCGGGTGGGGAGAGCCGTTTGACAGGATTCAAATATTAAAACAAAAATATTATTCCGGCGGCGACGCCGACTGGTGCAAATGGGACTTTGAGAATCTGAAAAAGCAAAGAGCTGAATTTGAACAAGGGTTTAATGAAGAGTTTGCTAAGTGGTTCTTTGAAAAGTATCTTGCGAACTCTGCTGACAAATGGGAACAGCACGTGTCCGGAATTTTTGAGCTGTACTGGAAGGATGTTGATATATCAAGACAGATGGCTGAAAGAATGAATTGCCTTGGCGTAAAGGAATTTCCGGATGTTAATTTGGTTAATGTTAAGTACGAAAGTGATTACGGCAGTATAGAGTTTTGGGAGGAATTGAAGACGGTAAAACTTCCCGGAATGGATGAAGAGACAGAAGTTGTTTCGCCTTATATGAAAGTCTGGATTTTCCCTTCTAAGGAAGTTATTAAGCTTGAGATGAAGAAGGCAATGGAAGAACACAGAATGCCTGGGCCTGAAGGAGAGAGCGAGCAAATTGGGCCTTCGGATGAAGAAAAGGAAGAGATGAGAAGAGATGAAGGCGGCATGAAAATGATAAGAGAACTCAGCGAGAAGTACGGAGGAAGTTTTGACGGCGTTGTTCAGTTCAAGGATTATGAGACTGACGAGGTTGTGTTTAATCTTTATGTGAAGATTGACGAGGAGGATTTAGTCAGTGTTGAGCCGATGCTGTACAGCGAAGTGCCTTCAGAGGATGCGCGTGCTGAACTTGATTTTGAAATACTTTATGATATTATTTACACGTCGGAAAAAGAGATGAGGGGAATTCAGACGGAGAGTCCGCCTTGGGACAAGGAAAAATTTGAGCCTGTGAAGAAAATTAAGGAGGTTACTAACGGAGCCAAGATGTGGTGGAAAGCAAGGCAGTTGATTAGTTCTGCGAAGTATTATCCTGAATCTGCCGAAGAGGACATGAGTTTCTTTATGAAAGAAATGTTTAAGGGCATGTTTGGCGGAGGGCCGGGGGAAGGAGGGTCTCCTGAAGAAATGGAGGAAGAAGGGTTTGAGGGTGGCGGGGATATTTTTGAAGATAAAGAAGTTGTTACAGGGGAAGTTATTCTTTGGGAATAAATTGTTGATATTATAAAAATACCGTCGGTAATATAACGACCATATTGAATTTACATTAACTATATTGTTATGTGCAATTGCCGAGCCGTTTGAAGTTATCGCAAACTTTTTATACAAGAAAATTCATCTAATAAGACATGAGTATCATTAGTACGACTTGCCCAACTGGACCAATGAAATCAAGAGAATGTCTTGCTTTTTTCGGAGTTGAATATCAAACTTATTTAGGGATAATTCTGATTTCATTATTAATTGGTTTTGGTTCATATTTTATTTACTCGAGAATAAGGAAGATTGAATTTGAAACTAAAAACTTCTTAATAAAAAGTTTGATTATATCCATAGTTATCTTTATTATATTTTCTGTTATGAGCATTTGGTGGCGAGGCCAACTTGTATATTAAACGGCTCGGCAACTCTTCTAGATTTTTCACTTCGTGAATTATTCTTTAGAAATTCGGTAATAAGGTAAAATCATACTTAGTTCGTCTGTGAATTATTTAATGAGCGTGATTGGATTTTACATTAATTATTCTTTGGGGCGAGCAGGGAAAGTGAGCGAAGCGAACGGCTGCTCGTGGGCTGGGTTTTGGATGAGAAGATTTTTTAATCCTTGAAGGTTGTTTAATTTATGTTCGAAAAAGAAAGGTTTGGTTTTGATGACTCGGAATTTAGGATTTTGCGTCGGTTGAATACGCCGGCGAAGATTCAGGATTTTCTGAACTCTTTGAAGATAAATTTTGAAGAGAAGGGCGATACTTGCATGTCGCCTCGGATGGTTTTGCGGGAGAGAAAAGCGCATTGTGCCGAGGGCGCGATTTTTGCTGCGGCTGTTTTGAGGATTCATGGGTTTGAGCCTCTGATTGTTGATATGGAAGCGACTGGCGACGATTATGATCACATGATTGCGGTTTTTCAGCAGAATGGTTTCTGGGGCGCGATTGGGAAGACGAATCACGCGGTTCTGCGTTATCGTGAGCCGATTTACCGGGATATTCGTGAGCTGGTGATGAGTTTCTTTCACGAATATTTTTTGAATTCAAACGGGAAGAAAACTTTGCGGACTTTTTCCAAGCCTGTTAATCTTCAGAGATTTGACAAGTTTAATTGGATGACTTCTGACGAGGAGGTTTGGTTTATTCCTGAGCATTTGACGACGATTCCGCATGAGAAGATTTTGACTCGGGGGCAAATTAGGGGTTTGAGGGGGGCGGATGAAATTGAAAGGAGGGCTGGGGGGATTGTTGAATATAAGAATTAGTTGAGATAATTATTGAATATTGATTCTACAAACGGAGAGATGGCTGCGTATGTTATTGCTGAAGTGAATGCAACGATGCTTGCTTCTCTTAATCTTTGCGTTAGGTTTATTCCTTTTGGTGATTCTATGAAATTATTGAATCCTCTTACGAATCTTGATAACCTTGATGGTTTTTGGACTGTTTCTTCTAACTTGGTTTGTGCTGGAATTATTTCGGCCGGTGAATTTTCTATTTCTGAGAGGGCTTCAAGCTGGCTTGCTTCTGGTTCTCTTGGCTGCTGCGTTTTATTTTTACCTATTGGGCTTTCGCGTCTTTTTACTTCGTATCCTAGTTCTTCCATTTCTTTGATAACCTCGTATAGCTTTGTTCTGCTTATTGAAAACTCTCTTGCTAGTTTTTTTGCAGATACGCCGTTTGCGTTGTACGCATCTAATAATTTTTGTTTTCTCTTATCTGTAATTAAGAGAGCTTCTCTTATTTGTTGTCTTGAAACTTGATAGTTTATTGCAAGCTGGTCTATTGCTCTTTTGTGCAAGATTCCATTGTTGGCTGTAATACTACGATAACTTTCTGCTACTCTTTCTGCGTCTAGCGTCTGTGTCATTTGTGCCATTGAAATTGGGATTTATTAAGATATTTAAGGTTTGTGGTTTTGCCAGCTATGTGTAAATATTAG